>Ga0208497_1000484_pt1 | contig 18306 bp, 16 predicted proteins | sample CryBogCBE25Aug07_FD_184555 | JGI IMG/M metagenome (GOLD analysis project Ga0208497, IMG submission 184555) | Freshwater microbial communities from Crystal Bog, Wisconsin, USA - CBE25Aug07 (SPAdes) | ecosystem: Environmental > Aquatic > Freshwater > Lake | place: Crystal Bog, Wisconsin, USA...
GGACAAGATCCCTACCAAAAGCGCACTCCTTGGCACGATGATGTTATTTACAAAGAGATCCTGGAAAAGATTAATGAGCGCTTGGGGCGCGGAGATGTTCCCGTAAACCTCACCGCAACGGGACTCATAACGCACGCCTACCTTTATGACCATGATCCGAAGTACAAAGAGTGGGTCCTGACCTATTTAGCAGCGTGGGAAGAGCGCACTGCAAAGAACGGTGGAATCATTCCTGACAATATTGGTCTAGATGGTGAAATCGGAACGTACAACGATGGCAAGTGGTGGGGTGGTTACTACGGGTGGCGCTGGCCACATGGCGCTCTCACAATTCTCGAACCGTTGACTGTCGCCGGAGCAAACGCGGTGCTTCTGACACAAGGAGAGATGAAGCATCTCGATCTCTGCCGTTCGCAGATAGATGCACTCTGGGAGATGCGAATCGAAGAGGACGGTGCCATCAAGGTTCCTAATCGCCACTTTGATGCAGGGTGGCGGGACTATCGGATCCAACGCGCGATTGATCCAATTATTCTCTGGAACATCTCGATGGATGAGGCCGATGCACAGCGCGTCGAACGCGCATGGCACGCAAGCAACGAACACCTTTCAACCGAAGGCTATGTTTTAGGTAGCGCCCGTCCTCAACACACAGCGGCCTGGTACTCCTATGTCCGTGGCAATATGCCCGATTATCCAGAGCGCATTCTGCGCAACAATATTGAAGCTGTGGAATTTCAGATCAAGAGATTTCGCAGCCACGAGTGGAATCCCTACACGATGGACCACTATCGCGAAGCAATGTCGATCCATGATTGGCAGATCTTGCAGCCAGCCATCCTCGAAGCCCTTGTACATCTGACACTTGGCGGACCGATGCCTGCGTATCACGGTGGACATCTGCACGTCGCAGTGCGCTACTTTGATGTAGCGGAGGGACGTCCTGGCTTGCCCGACGAGGTTTCGGCTCTCGTAGAAAAGATTACGGCCGATGCAGTCGAACTTACGCTCGTGAATACATCGCACTTCGTAACACGCAGCACCATCATCCAGGCTGGAGCATTTGCTGAGCACCAGATCGTGAGCGCTACCGTAAATGGTGGAGTCACCACCGCGGTAAATGGGGCTCACATCCAGATCGATCTGGCTCCCAAATCAACCGCGAAAATCACTCTCCACGTGAAGAGGTTTGCCAACGAAGCGAGCTACGAGTGGCCAATCGAACAGAGTGGGGAAGAGATCAGCGTTCCTGCGACGATCGTGGGCAGGACGATCGATCCGTCTGGGCTGTGACCTAGAGAACTGCTACTGACTGTTTGCCAAAATTCTAAAATCCTATATGATTTTGCCCCTAGGGTTGGAGGGGAAATCAGTGGAAATTCCGAATGTAAAGCGTCAATTTCCTAAGATTTCTGAGCTAGCCCCGCTGCTCCGTTTTACCGGTCCTACGCTCCAGCGCAAGGAGAAGCGGTTGGCGGGCGCACTTACGATCTGGGACCTACGCGAAATTGCTAGGCAGCGCACTCCGCAAGGGCCTTTTGACTACACCGACGGTGCGGCCGAATCTGAGGTAACTCTGGATCGGGCGCGTCAGGCATTTCTCGACCTAGAGTTCCGACCCAACATTCTTAAAGATGTATCGCAGGCCTCGCTTGAATGTGAAGCGCTCGGCGAAAAGTTCCAGATGCCCGTTGGTATCGCTCCCACCGGCTTCACGCGGATGATGCACACCGAAGGCGAGCGTGCAGGTGCGCGCGCTGCCGCTAAGTACGGAATCCCTTTCACCCTTTCAACACTTGGAACCACATCAGTGGAAGAGGTTGTTGCTGCCGCTCCCGAAGGCGTTAACTGGTTCCAGTTATATATGTGGAAAGACCGCGATCGGAGCATGGAGTTAGTTCGACGTGCCGAAGCTGCCGGGGTCAAACACCTGATGCTTACGGTCGATGTTCCCGTTGCGGGAGCGCGCCTACGCGATGTTCGCAACGGCCTCACCGTCCCACCGCGCCTTACCGGTCGGACCATCGCCGATGCTCTGCCTAAGCCCGAATGGTGGATCAACTTCTTAACAACGCCGGGAATTAGTTTTGCCTCGATGTCGAATTGGAATGGCACTGTGGCAGAGCTTCTCGATTTCATGTTCGACCCAACCATGACCTTCGAAGATCTGAAGTGGATTCGCAAGCAATGGAAGGGGAAGCTCACTGTCAAGGGAATTCAAACTATCGACGATGCCAAGGCGGCGGCGAAGGCAGGAGCTGATGCGATCTTGCTTTCAAACCACGGCGGTCGTCAACTTGATCGAGCCCCGGTTCCACTCCATCTCTTAGTAGATGTAAAGCGCGAATTGCGCGGTGAGGTCGAAATTCATTTAGATACCGGCATCATGCACGGCGCAGATATCTTGGCTGCTATCGCACTGGGTGCTGACTTCACATTTATCGGTCGGGCCTACCTATACGGGCTGATGGCTGGTGGACAGATGGGTGTTGAGCGAGCACTCGAAATTCTCAAAGTGCAGATGATCAGAAATATGAAGTTGCTCGGCGTTAGCTCTCTGGCTGAACTAGAGCCAAAGCATGTAAAGATTCTGCAGACCCACCAGGGACTTGGCAGACTTCCGAAATAAATCCGCAACGGTTAGGGAGAATATGAAGATAGCTAGAGTAGGCGCAGTTGGAAAAGAGCGTCCTGTAGTGGTTGAACATGATCGCGCCTATTTCGTGGATTCGCTGATCGGTGATTGGAGTCGGGAGTCACTCGAGAACGGTGCTGTGGCAAAGGTGGCGCTTGCAGACCTCTCCAAGTTAGAGAGCACCGTATTTGGATCAGAGCGAATCGGAGCTCCACTTACTCGCCCGACAAAATTAATCTGTGTCGGACTTAACTACACCAAGCACATCTCTGAGACCAACGCACAAACACCTGCCGAGCCGGTTATCTTCATGAAAGCCCCCGATTCATTTATTGGTCCAAACGATGACGTCGTAATCCCGCCCGGAAGCACGGCGACTGATTACGAAGTTGAACTCGCAGTGGTTATTGGAAAGCGCGCGCTCTATCTCAAGAGCCCCGAGGAATCTGCAAAACACATACTTGGCTATAGCGTTTCGCAAGATATTAGTGAGCGCCACTGGCAACTCGAGCGCTCCGGCCAATGGGTGAAGGGGAAGTCATTCCCTAACTTCAATCCAATGGGTCCTTATATCGTCACGGCCGATGCGCTCAATGCCAGCGATTTACGCCTGTGGTGCAAGGTTGATGGCGAGATGCGCCAGGACTCTCACACATCAGATCTACTCTTCGGAATCAACCACATCGTCTGGTACATCTCGCAATTCATGGAGCTCTTCCCTGGCGATGTCATCAATACCGGTACTCCCGCGGGAGTTGGTATGGGTTGGAATCCCACCAAGTATTTGCGCGCTGGACAGGTCATTGAAACAGGAATCTCAGGCATCGGTGAGATCAAGAATACCTGCGTAGATTTTCAACAGTAAATTACTCGGGCAGATCAAAGATCGCCAGCGTGCTGGTGAAGCCTCCATCAATCTGGATATCTGTTCCTGTAACAAAATCAGAGGCGCTTGATGCGAAGTATGTCGCGATCCCCGCGAAATCTGCGGGTGATCCCCAACGACCTGCTGGCGTGCGAGAGAGAACATGCTCTGGAAGACCTGGTACGGCTCGCGTAACAGAGGTCATCTCAGTCACGATCCAGCCAGGGAGAATCGTATTAACCTGAATATTGTCGGCTCCCCACGCGGCTGCAAGACTCTTACCTAATTGAACTACCGCCCCTTTAGTGGCGGAGTAGACCGGAGCAACTCCTAAACCCTGCACACTCGTCAGTGAACCGATCAAGATAATCTTTCCGCCACCGCGCCTCTTCATCTCGGGGTAAACGAGTTGAGCGCAATGGAAGACTGCTTTGAGATTAACGTCGATAATCTCATCAATGATTTCGTTGGTATATTTTTCAGGGCGCATGCGGATATTTACCCCCGCATTGGCGAACAAGATATCAATACCGCCAAAATCCTCGACGGTATCCTGCACCGCCTTTTCTAAATCAGATTTTGATTTAACATCAACTTCATAAGCCTTGACTTGTACACCCATTGATTCAAGTTCTGCGACGGCCGCCGCGCTCTTCTCGAGATCCCGAGCCCAAATGGCAATCGACGCAGAAGCTGCCGCCAATCCACGCGCACATCCCAACCCAATTCCACCATTGCCTCCGGTAATTACGGCAACCTTGCCTGTAAGGTCGAAGAGTGAGTTAGAGGTCAACGGATTTTCCGGAGTCCATGGATGCGTAGAGCGCCTCAACTAAACGGAGTGTTCCAACTGTGTCAGCCACACTGCTGCGTAGTGGCGCGCCTGTTGCAATGGCACGCATAACAGATCCCATCGTTCCTCTGAAAGCGTCGGGGAACCACCGCGTTGTCACCGGGTATGGCGTCCAACCATCAGTGGCGACCACTTGGGAGTTGACTTCGAGGGAATCGACTCGACCGACGGGGTAGTCATACAGAAGGCCAAGGGTGCCGCGAATCGAACCTTTATCTCCGTCGATGCGGAATTCAGCGCGATTATCCCCACCGCGATTGATGTGATTGGCATGGACGAGCGCCGTTACGCCTTCGTCATAAGCGTAGGAGCTAATGGTGCGAGTCTCCCCCTTTGGAAATTGACCATGTGTTCGGCCTGCAATACAGAAAACGGTATTAGGTTCACCCAGAAACCAGCGGATCACATCGTGATAGTGGATCGAGTGGAGCATGATTTCCAGGCGCTCCAAATCCTTCGCCCAGGGCCACATCTCCCATGGGGTAACCAAGTTCACTTCAATAGTCACGTTAGTGACCGTTCCTACCCAACCGAGCTCCACCATTTTGAAAGCCGCGGCCATGCCCTCTTCAAAGCGCAATTGGTGGTTAACGGCTGCGATGATTCCATTTTGCTCGACCGCTTCCGCCATCTTCACACCATCGGCAACTGTTGTCGCCATGGGCTTCTGCGCCAAAATGTGTTTCTTAGCAGCGGCCACTTGATAGAAAATCTCCGGTTGCAACGCCGCAGGGACCGCAATATCAACGATCACAGAACTTGGATCTGCAAGCAACTCTTCTAGTGATCCATATACCTTTGGAATATTGTGACGGGCGGCCACATCCTTAGCTTTCGCTTGATCAACATCAAAGATGCCAATTACCTCTAGCCCTGCGATTTTGTATGCGGGCAAATGGGCTCCATCGACAATCCCACCAGCGCCCACTATCGCGATTGGAACTTTGATCTCATCTGGAATATCGAAATTGCAATATGCCGAGACCTCACTAAATAGATCAATCATGGCTACTCCTGATTCTCGGCCTGTGAAGTCCGATAGAGCACGGTCTGCAGATGCTCGGTATAAAGAACGAGCTCTTCATTATCCGCGCGAAATACCTCATAACTCACGCGAAAGAGCCCCATATTTTCGTACTTAGGAGTCTTCTCTAAGAGAGTCCGCATTGCGTAAATAGTGTCGCCGATAAAGACCGGCTTGATAAAACGCAAGCGGTCGTAGCCGTACGAGAAGGTATTGACGTTGTTGTGGGCGAATAGCCCCATTCCATAACCAAAGACCAAAGCGCCCGGAACTATCCGCTTGCCGAAGAGCCCCTCCTCGCGCGCCCACTTATCGTCAGCGACATAAGGATGCAGATCAACGAGCAGCGAACTAAAGAGCATCACCTCACCCTCGGAGATCGTTCGGCGAATAGAGCGATCAACTTCTCCCACGTGGTAGTCCTCATACAGCTTGGTATCTTGATTCCAGACTGGAACTTGATAACGTGCGATGGGATCGGGATTTGGATTTTGCATTACTCCCCCTTAAGAAGTTCTGCGCGGATCGTCTCAGTGTCTTCACCAACGTGAGGCGCGCCTTTAGCGCTCTTTAACGTTCTACCATCAAGTCGAAGTGGCGAGCGGGTCGTTGGGATAAGAATCTCTTCATCGCCGGCCTTGGAGTGACGGACGGTTTCTTGCAACATATCGAGCTCTTGAAAGCCTTCGTGCTCCACAAGTTCAGGCAGAGTTAGGACGGGAGCACACCAGACATCGGCGGCATCGAGAATCGAGAGCCAATGTTCCGTGCTCCCCAGCGCCAGCCTGTCTGTAAGCGTTGCCATGATCGCCTCTTGATGTGACCACCAGGTCTCTGGGTCTTGATAGGCGCTGAAATCAATGCCCAGCAACTCACCTAATTTAGGAATTGGATTCATCGCAATTGCAATATATCCATCACTCGTCGCATACAACCCATACGGGGCAGGCAAGAAGGCATGCGCAGAATTCTTTGCGCCTCGATTCACTACGACCTTCTCGTCAAACATATGTGCGCTTAAGAGTTCAAATTGCAGGTCGAGCATCGATTCAATCAGGCTAGATTCGACAAGCCCACCAACACCGGTTCGCTCACGCCGCAACAAAAGCGCGGTCACGCCGTGGGCGATATGCACCGACGTGAAAATATCTGCAACCGCAATTCCCACTGGGATTGGTGGCATATCCTTTGAGCCGTTGAGCCAAGGAAAGCCAGAGATAGATTGAGCAAGCAGGTCTTGACCGGGTCGATCCTTCCAAGGGCCGGTCGCGCCATAACCAGAGGCGCTGGCATAAACAATTCGTGGGTTTACCTTCTTCACATCTTCATATCCAAAACCTAGGCGCTCGATGACTCCAGGGCGAAAATTCTGAATGATCACATCGGCCCGCTTAATGAGCTCCCAGACTTCTGCCTTGTCATCTTCACTCTTGAGGTCGGCAGCAAAGCTCTCCTTATTGCGGTTCATGATGTGGAAGGAGAGGGTGTCACCATCGCTCTCCAACCCCGCAAAGGCGAGAGTTCTACCGATATCTCCACTGCCAGGACGTTCAATCTTGATCACGCGCGCACCAAGATCCGCCAAACGCATGGCAGAGACTGGGCCCGCTAAGAATTGTGAAAAGTCGAGAACTAAGATCCCATCGAGGGGAAGTTCTGGACGTGGCTCTCTATTAATCAACGTGGAAGATCTCTGGAATATCGGACCACCACTCACCGGGTGCCCGATCTTCTACCGGCGTCTGCAGTGGCTTGCAGAGATCCCACCATTTCTGAGTGGTTGGATCCTCGGCCATCTTTGCCATATCACCCGCGAAGTCGTCCCCGACATATTCGAAGTAGGAGAAGAGAAGTTCACCGTAGCGATAGATGGAGTAGTTGCGGATATTGCTCTTATAAATCTGATCCAAGACATCGGGCCAGACTGCGGCGTGCAACCGCTCGTACTCCTCTCGATGCTCTGGCTTCATTCCTATAACTGAGGCGTAACGTGTCATCTCTTATCCCTTCAATCCATAGACTTCAATTGCGGTCTTGCTGCAGATCCACTCTTGATCCTCTGCACTGTAGTTAGCGACTACCGCTACCTGGGCGTGCCACACATCAACATAATTGTTCATGAGTTCGATAACTGGCCAGTCGCCTCCCATCATGATCCGCTCGGCTCCAAATGCACCGACCATATGATCTACATAAGGCTGCCAATCCGCGACGGTCCAATCAGCTGCAGAGGCAGTATTGAGGCCAGAGAGCTTGCCGTAAACATTTGGATACTTGGCAAGCTCCAACATCTGAGTCGCCCAAGGCTCCATTACCTTGCCGGCGATATTTGGCTTGGCGAAGTGATCGATAACTATCTTCAGTCGCGGGAACTTCTCTGCGAGAGTTCTGACATTTGCCAGGTGGGCTGGGTTAACTGCTACATAATCAAAGGCGAGTCCGCTGGCTTCAACAACGGCCAAAGTTTCGAGCACCTGGGGGCGCAAAATCCACGCATCATCTGACTCGTACTTTGCATCGGCGTAATTGTGAGTCAGATTGCGAACACCTTTGAAGTAATTGTCTCTTGAGAAGATCTCGAGGGCGCGCGCCGCCTCCGCAGTTCGGTCAAGGGGGATGAAACCAACCACGCCACGCACGAACTCATATTTATTAGCGGCATCCAGCATGTAAAAAGTATCTTCATATGTATCGGCCGCTTGCACCAGAACACTCCCTGTAACTCCAGATGGTTCAATCTGGGGTTGTAAACGTTCGGGGGTGAAATCATCGTAAATGACCCCATATCCTGGCTCAATCCAGTCATAAGCTCGCTCGCTCATCACCCATAGGTGCTGGTGAGCATCTATCAACTCTCTCTTACTCATAACTTCCTCTCTTCCTTCTTACTCAGAGTATGTGGTGCTTATCCCAGGCTGCACGTACAGTGCTGCCGGCTTTTAAATCTGCGAGAACGTGGTTCTCTCCCACTGCGCGGGCGTTGGCCGCCGTAAATACCTCTTCGATGGCAAAGTGCGGCACGACGACTACGCCATCTACATCAGCGATGATGAAATCTCCTGGCGAGACCGAGACTCCGCCACAGGTGACAGGTTGTCTAACGTTCGTTACCTTCATGCGTCCTTTGTAGTCATAAGGGAGGGTGCCCACTCCAAAGGCATTAAATCCAACTTCAAAGATCTGGTTCACATCGCGCAGGGGACCATCGGCAACAACGCCAGTTGCGCCACGCTGCTTCGCCGCAGTCGAGAATAACTCTCCCCAAAAAGCGGACTTATACCCCTCACCCGTCGCGACGATAGCAACCTCACCGTCCTGCAAGGTATCCAAAAAATCAATCGCGGGAGCATAGGGATCGGCGGGATCAAATTCGTCTGACGGCGCAAATTCAATCGTCGCTGCGTATCCCGTGATTTTCATGGTGCGCTCTAGGGGTTTGATGGCGAAGTTCATGACGTTATTTCTGATTCCAATTAAGTCCAGCGAGTCAGAGATCATTGCAGACCGAACTGCAGGATGTAATTCCGTGCGGCTCATTTTCTGTCCACTAAATAGATATGGGTAAATGCCATGACGGTCTCCTCATTCTGATTCTTCACAACCACGTTCTCATCTATGAAGCCATAGGAATCAGGGTTCTTCGTATGTTCGCGCTTGGCGACGATTTCGGAGTGCGCCCTGATCGAGTCATCAATATAAACCGGAGCGATGAAGCGAACTCTGTCATAGCCGTAACTCATAGCTGCCTCATTAATCTCGTCGGCAAGAGAACCAACCATCACCGAGAGCACAAGGGTGCCATGCGCCATCCTCTTCTTAAAGGGTTGAGTCGCGCACCATTCCGCATCCATGTGATGGGGGTAGAAGTCACCGGTTTCGGTGGCGTGGATCAAGATGTCATCTGAAGTAATTGTGCGCAGCGGACCAGTGCGTTTTTCTCCCAATACAAACTCGTCCCAGAGGAGTCTCATCGCTCCTCCTTTATATGCGCGGCAAAGGTCTCTTCGATCGCATCAAGATCGGCAGTTACAAACTTCTTCTCGGTCAAGACACGATGGATGATCTGCGATGAGGCGAATTGCACTTCGGGCCACCCGAAGATACGAGGGCGCACCCAAGCACGCTCCAAGGAACGCAAGGTATTTGCAAAGAAGTTGTTCGTGAGTTGATTGGCATACCCACTCTTCCAGGCCAGCAGATTGCCTGGTTGGCCACCAGCAGCAACATAGGTGCTGGATTGAATCTCTGGTGAAGACAGAAGGTAGGCAATCTCTGCCGCTAATTGCGGATTCGATGAAGCCGCTGAAACTGCAATTCCCGCACCACCTAACTGGGAGCCACTAGCGCGTCCATCAAAGGAGGGAAGGTCGTCGTATGCGATTAGGTGCTCCCGAAATCCGTCACGAGAGTAGTTGCTATAACCGTACATACAGATCGCATGGGTATAACGATCGCTTTCGGCAAGAAGTTCGGCCGCATCTATTGGGTTACTCGTGAGGCAGATATCCGGAACTAGGCCCGAGAGTTCAATCATGAACTCCAGAACCTCAGCCGCCTGTTTCTTCTCAATAAAATTTTCAGTACCCCCTAATGGAGCCTCGCGTTGCGCCATTAGGGTGGCGAAGGTACTGAAAGCGTCGACTGGTTTATGTGGCCAGAGCAGAGTTCCGGTTTTAGCTAGCTCTAGCGCCTCACTCCAAAATATTGGAGAGTGATCTGCTTTGTCGGGACGAAATGCCGATACTTGGGCAGCGGTATCGATCGCAAGTGCCCACTGTTTCTCCTGATACTGATAACTCGAGTGGGATTCGCCGACACTTGTTAGATTCAACGCCTCCAATTTCTCGCTCCCGAGAATGGAATCTAAAGGCAGGATGGTTTGACTGTGAACGGCGTCCGGAACATGTGGATGATCAATAATCATCAGATCAAAGTTCTCGTAGAACGCAGAGATGGGTTGATCTCCGAAGGCCAGCAGGGAGCGCGCCTCCCAATCAACTCTTACATCTCTTTGACGTTCTAGAAGGCTATTGGAGTTCACCACGGAATCCAGTCCGCGGGGGTGATCCCAGGCCATGCCTCGAAGAACTGTCGTCATCTCAGTTATTCAATATTTGATTTATTGAATCAGCCAAGTAGCGACGCGCAATAATTCCTTCATCAATAACACTTCCGTAATTAAAGAAACCATGAATCATGCCAGGGAAATCTTTATAAATAACAGGTACTCCGGCGCTGCGAAGTTTTTCCGCGTAGATGACGCCGTCATCGTGCAGAACATCAAATTCCGCGGTCATTAGCACTGCGGGCGCTAAACCAGCGAAATTCTTCCCGTTCAATGGAACTGCGTATGGATTTTCTCTTTCTGCTTCGTCATTGAGGTATTGCTCCCAGAGCCACATCATCCCATCACGCGTTAAGCCATAACCATCTGCTTTCGAGAGATAGGAAGGTGTATTGAAGTCAACTCCGTTACAGGGATAAATCAACATTTGGTAAGCCAACGGGTGTGCTGCCTCGTCGCGAATTTTGATCGCCACACCAGATGCCAGATTTCCACCCGCACTATCTCCACCGATCCCGATCTTCTGCGGATTTACCTTGAACTCATCTGCATGTTCGTGAAGCCAGATGAAGGCCGTATAACAATCGTCAAAGGGAATAGGGAATTTATGCTCGGGAGCTTTTTGATAATTTATTCCTACGATCACCGAATTAGTGAGTAGCGCTATCTCTTGAAGTTGAGCATCATATTTGTTGATGTAATTGAGAACCCATCCACCACCATGGAAGAAGACCATTCCATTGAAAGGACCACTTCCTGGAGGTTGGTAAATATTCGCCACGACATCCGCCGTCGGAGTGGTTATGTAGCGCGTAGAAATTTTCACATCATCCCGCAGCGGACCTGAAAAATCGCGCGGGGTGTGACCGAGGGCTCTTCCCATGTGGGGTCCCAACTCCGGAATAGTTGGTTGATTCGCCTTCGCTACTTCTTCCAAAAAAGCTGCGCACTGTGGATGAAGGGTCATCGGGCATCCTCTCTTCTATGAGCTGCGATGATTTCGTCGATCTTGGCCCAGGCTTCAGGTGGAATCGGGGCATCAAAGTTCTTAATGTTTTCGAGAAGAGAGGCCGAACTGCGACATCCAACAACAACGCACTTAACGGCTTCATGACGAGTTGGAAATTGGATTGCGGCCTGCTGCAAAGTAACACCGAATTCGCCTAGAGCGCTCTGGAACTCCAATGCACGAGCGATGATATGCGCTGGAGCAAGTTCATAGAAGTAATGCGAGTCGGCGCTGGGATTCGCGAGCACGCCGGAATTGAAGACTCCTACAGAAACTATCGAAACTCCCTTACGCAGTGCTGCGGGAAAGAGTTCATCTGCGGCGCTCTGATCGAGCAGGGTGTAGCGACCAGCGTTCATCACGACATCCACGTCAGTCTCATTTATCATCCGCGTTGGTATCTCGTTGTAGTTCATCCCGATTCCGATGGACTTGATCAGCCCCTCAGAGCGCAACTTTTCTAGAGCCGGATAAGCCTGATTGATAGCCTCATCTGGGAAGTCATCTGGATCATGGATATAAACGATCTCGATGGATTCAAGACCCATTCGCACCAAACTATCCTCAAAGGAGCGTCTAATTCCCGATTCAGAGTAGTCATTTAAACGTTCGACACTGTTGTCAGCATCCGCGAAAAATGCGTCATCTTCTTTTTCGGTAGGGACCAGAAGCCGACCTACCTTTGAAGAGAGCACCCAACTATCTCGGGGGTACTTTGAGAGGTAGCGTCCTAAACGCTTCTCCGAGGTCCCCTTCCCATAGTGTGGTGCGGTATCAAAATACGTGATTCCCTGCTCGATAGCAGTATCGATCAGTGCTTGCCCCGCATCGTCGTCAACGGAGGAGAAAAGCCCTCCAAGTTGAGCAGTTCCCAGACCCAACCGGGAAACTACTGCGCCACCCTTAATCTCCACTTGCTCTTGGTGCTTCATGCTGTGGCCTTTTCATCGTGAGTCATTAATTTACGGTTAAGCACTGCAGCTCTACCTGCCTCGAGGCGAGCAATAGGAACGCGATACGGAGAGCATGAAACATAATCCAAACCGAGTTGATGGAAGAAGTGAATGCTCTGCGGATCACCACCGTGTTCACCGCAGACACCAAGTTTCAGATTTGGTTTCACCGATTTTACTTCGTCATAGGCGATGCGAAGTAAGAGTCCGACTCCATCCTGATCAAGAGATTCAAATGGGCTAAACGGCAATAATTCAAGATCAAGATAGCGCGGCAAGAAACTATGTTCTACATCATCCCGGCTAAAGGCCCATGTCAATTGAGTGAGGTCATTCGTTCCGAATGAGAAGAAATCTGAATAGTCAGCAAGCTTCGCTGCGGTTATCGCGGCCCGCGGAGTTTCCAGCATAGAGCCAATCGGGATTTGCAAACTACTATCCAGATCCTGCAGCAGAGAGCTGATCTCCTCTTCCAATACTCCTCGGAAATAAAGCAACTCTCGTTGACTTGCTACAAGAGGGATCATGATCTCCGGCTTTACCTTTACGCCCGACCTACGTAAATCGGCGGCAGCACGTGTAATCGCCCGGACCTGCATGATGAAGAGTTCAGGGATCAGTACACCTAGTCGAACGCCTCGTAGCCCCATCATTGGATTTGCCTCATGCAATCTAAGGACGGCCGCCAACAAGGCCTTTTCGTGTTCACTTACAATCTCGTTCTTCGCCTCTTTGCGAGCGATGCTTAGAGAGAGTTCTGTCTTATCGCTTAAAAATTCATGGAGGGGAGGGTCAAGTAGTCGAACAGTTACGGGTAGACCTTCCATCGCGATATAGATGCGAAGGAAGTCCTGGTACTGCAACTCCTCCATCTCTTTGAGAACTTGATCGCGAATCTCTTGGGATTCAGAGAGAATTAAGGTTTCAACAAGTGTGCGACGTTCGCCTAGGAACATGTGCTCCGTACGGACCAACCCCACTCCTTGAGCTCCGAAATTTCGTGCGAGTTGGCAGTCGGCTGCTGTATCCGCATTTGCTCGTACCTCTAGCGTTCGGACTAGATCGGCGCGTGTAAGAAAACGCTCGATGGCGCGAATCAACGGGGTGAACTTCTGTGGGGATACTGAATTCTGTAAATATTGACTAACCGTGGATTCCACGACAGGAACCTCGCCGAGATAGATAGCACCGGTTGCGCCATCGATCGATATTAAGTCTCCAGCTCTTACTCGTTGCCCGTTCGCAACAAATTCTCCTGCCGCGAGATTGACTTTAATCTCCTCAGCGCCGCAAATTGCAACTCTTCCCATTCCCCTCGCAACAACCGCTGCGTGTGAAGTTTTTCCACCTCGCGAGGTAAGAATTCCTTGAGCCGCAACCATCCCTGGAAGATCCTCTGGAGAGGTCTCGTTGCGCACCAAAATAACGCGGTTGCCCTTCATAGATTCATCGACTGCGCTCTTTGAGTCAAAGACCACATGACCGACCGCTGCCCCGGGTGAAGCGGGGATTCCTGTGGCGATCCGTTCGCTCGCAATACTGAGATCAAATTGCGGAAACATCAAATTCATTAATTGCTCGCCCGTAACACGGAGCAACGCCTCGTCAATAGAAATTAGTCCCTCATCTACCAAAGTGCTGGCGATGCGAAAGGCAGCTTCTGCAGTGCGCTTTCCCACGCGAGTTTGGAGGATCCAAAGTTTCCCAGACTCAATTGTGAATTCAATATCGCACATATCTCTGTAGTGGTTCTCAAGCTTGCCCATGATTGACTTGAGACTGGTATATGCGGCGGGTTGGATGCTGGCCAAATCCTGCAAAGTTAAAGTGTTACGGATTCCAGATACGACATCTTCACCTTGCGCACACTCGAGGTAGTCGCCATAGTCCCCACTTTCACCTGTGGAGGGGTTGCGCGTAAAACAGACGCCGGTGCCCGAATCTCTATCCATGTTCCCAAAGACCATCATCTGCACATTGACGGCGGTTCCTAGCGTCGCCGGAATACGTTCGCGGCGACGATACAACGTTGCGCGTTCTGAATTCCAGGAGTTAAAGACCGCCTCCACTGTGCGAAGGAGTTGAGACTTAGCATCCATGGGGAAAACTCGAGAGGTATGTGACTCAACCTTCTCGATGAAAATAAATGAGAGCTCTTCGATCTGCTGCGCGGAGAGTTGCAAGGTTGATGACAAATTCCACTTCTGTAAAAATTCATGGCGTGCATCTTCAAATACCTTCGAAGGAACTCCACAGACAATTCGGCCATACATCTCAATGAAGCGACGGAAGGAATCCCAGGCGAACTTAGGGTCCTTAGATTTGGTAGCCAGAGCTCTTGCTACCTCGGGAGAGATTCCAACATTGAGCACCGTCTCCATCATTCCGGGCATCGAAAATTTGGCGCCTGATCGCACGGAAACCAGCAAGGGATTCTTGCTATCTCCGAAATTTCTACCAGTACGTGACTCGAGTTTCGCTAATGCAAACTCAATCTCCGCTTCCAGCCGCTCCGAAATGCTCTTCCGTTCCAGAAAATCGCGGCAAGCCGCAGTCGTAATGGTGAAGCCGTCAGGAACTGGAACGCCAAGTGAGAGCATCTCAGAGAGGTTTGCACCCTTACCCCCGAGCAACTCGCCCATACTTCGGTTTCCCTCATCGAAGGGGTAGACCAGACGCTCCATCACTTACCTTTCGTAGCCGAGCAGTACCTATTCTTTGATTGAGCCAGACAACATTCCTCTTATGAGTCGCTTTTGCGAGATCAAAAATACGATCATGACCGGTACGGCAATCAAGATACCCGCTAGAGCAATCTCGGGCTTCTGAATTGGTACCGATGTCGCTCCAACGCCTGGATTGATTGCTGGTGTTGAGAAGAAGAGCGCTCCCAGACCGACCGGGAGGGTGTAATGCTCCGGAGAGGGCAGCATGATGTACGGCATGAAGTAGTTACCCCAGTTGCCAACAAAAGCGAAGAAGGCAAGTAGGGCCAGGAGTGGGTAACTCAGCGGAAACGCGATCTTTGTGTAAAGACGAATATCGCTGCAACCATCCAAGCGAGCCGATTCGTAGATCTCTGGAGGGATGGTATTTGAGTAGTAGATATAGGAGAGAAAAGCTCCAAATGGATAGAGCGAGGAAATTAAAATCACTGACCATGGATTATCGACCAGATTAGCTTTGTTCATCTCGATAAAGAGTGGGATTACCAAAGCAACAGGTGGAACCAGCATCATGATCAATGTAGAGATTAAGAATGCCTTTTTGAATCGGATTCGCGAAGCAGAAATGACGAAGCCGGCTAGAGAGGCTGTAAGACTCGCAATGAGAACGATAGCCACGTTATAGGTGAGTGAGTTGAAGGCCCATCGAGCTAATACTCCGCTATTGAAATCCTGCAAGTTCTTCCATGCATGCCAATAGCCAGTGAAATTTCCAAATCCAAGTGGATTTTGATACGAGAGGTTTCGATTTGTTTTAGAAGGCGCAAGAATTAACCAGAGCATCGGAATGATGCTGATACCTGCCCAGAAAATGAGCCAGGTGTTAACAGCGTAGTGCCCAAATCTGATCTTACGTTTTCTCTTTTTCGGTTGAAGGCTAGGAATTACTTCTTGCTTCTCAAAGTCGATGCTCATGCTTTTGCCGCCTCACGCTTGCGAGCTTCCTTTTCCAATTTCTTTGGACTCTTAACTGCAACATCCTCAAACATATCGGTCTTGTAAATCACGAGAAGGGCTCCTATGAGGCTTGGAACAAGAAGCATCAATGAGAGTGCTGAGGCCTCTCCAAAGTTTCCGTTCTGGAAAGCTAACGAATAACTCAATTGGTCAAAAGACCACTGGTTCGCAATACCGGCATAGACACTGGTATTCAGTAGTTGAGGTTCAACGAAAATCTGTAATCCACCTGCGAAGACAAGAACGCCCATATAGATCACATACTTGCGAATCAAAGGGAGTTTGATTCTGAGTGCTAATTGGAATGGAGTACAACCATCAACGCGCGCCGCTTCCAAAATTTCGGTGGAGATCGACTGGAGGGATCCAAATTGAATCAAGATCCATTGACCGGCAAGTGCAAAGAAGGCCATAAAAGCCAAGATAAAAGTGAGGTTTGAAGTCTGCCAAATTTGAGATGCTTGTTTGATTCCCATCCAGTGCATAACAGCTTTGAAAGGACTCAGGGTTGGCTCGAGAAGTACGTACCATAGTAGAACGGCGACTGACCCTGATACGCATGCCGGAACAATGTATGCAAGGCGAATCCACTTCTTCCATGGAGCTGCATCGGTATCCAACATCAGGGACATAACAATCACGAAAACAATCATCAAAGGGACAAAGATCGCCATAAATCCGAGCACGTGCTCCGCCGCAGGCAGTAATCGAAAGTCATGAAGGACGATATTAAATACATGCCATCCACCGTTTGGATTCGACGGAGATTTACTTGGCACATTGAATATCGCCATAATTAAAGGCAAAATGCCAAAGAAGAAGAGGAGAAGTAAATACGGGGTAAGCATGAGAATCATCAAAAGATTCTTGGGCTTGTGGCGACGGCCTTGACTCACATTGACTCCTAATTTTAAGAAGCCTCGCGGAACTGATTAGGTCCCGCAAGGTTTCTACTGAACTTTCTTATTACTTACTTACTACGGCATACCCAACTTGAACAGCCGCATTTGATGTGTAGGTCGCATATGAGTCGATAGCTTTCTGGATATTCTTCGACGACGCGATTTCCGTGTCGAATGAATTGCCCCAAGCGCCATTGGCGTCATAACGAACTGGCTTAGTTCCGCCCCAGATCAATTGAGCCTGTGTATCGAATGCAGGAACAATGTTCTGTGCGTAGTAAGGATCCTTTGCTACAGCCGTAACCCAGAGCTTATTTCCAGGACCGTAAGCAGGATAGGTAGGAGCACCATGGCTTCCATCAGGGTTCTTCACACTGACAATGTTGCGGGCGTCGCCGTCCATGAACATTGCGAATGCGAGAGCCTCTTTTGGATACTTGGAGTGAGGCGAAACGGTATAGATACCGCCGCCGTACTCACCGGAGTATGCCTTTGTCTCACCAGGCCAGGTTGGCATATTTGCAGTTGCAACCTGTCCAGCTGGGATGTTGTAGGAGCTAGCAGGACGAAGAACGAATTGACCCCACCATGATGGACCAATGTTCATCAACCACTTGCCGGCCTGTGCGACATCCTTGATATAGCCAGCGTCGAATGGGCTACGTACATCAAGTACGCCTGCATCGACGAGAGGTTGAAGGGTTGTTGCAACACGGGTGCAATGTGGATCCTTAGAGTTAATGACTACAACAGTGTCTGACTTCGCGACATTGAGTGGGCATTGTGATGGCTCAAGGAAGCTGGAGTAGCCAGCTTGGTCACCGAGTGATCCAAGTGAATATCCAGGGTGGTTCTTTGCAACGTCCAAACCGATAGCTACAAACTCAGCCATTGTTGTTGGAACCTTGTAACCAAATTGTGTCATCAAGGTCTTGTTGTACCAAAGAACTGTTTGTGCCAAGTCATTCTTTACACAGTAATAGTGGCCATCGAGGATGCACCAATCGTTACCGTGGCCGAATGCCTTCCAGACACTTGCAGGCTGGAGGTTATCGAGTTGAAGAGCATCGTTAACCAATGGATTCTTCAAGAAAGCAACATCGTTTGGTGGGCCGAATACAACATCTGGCCAACCCTTTTTAACTGTATTGAATAGTTGTACCTTCGCAACGAGATCGCCTTGGGCGTGTAGTTGAACGTTGACGTTCACCTTGCCCTTCATGATCTGTGCATACAACTGTGCACCGGGTAGGCGAGGTGAATCGACCCAGACGGTGATAGATGGGATCGCTGCTTGTGTAGCGACCGGAGTTACTA
>Ga0208497_1000489_pt1 | contig 18225 bp, 19 predicted proteins | sample CryBogCBE25Aug07_FD_184555 | JGI IMG/M metagenome (GOLD analysis project Ga0208497, IMG submission 184555) | Freshwater microbial communities from Crystal Bog, Wisconsin, USA - CBE25Aug07 (SPAdes) | ecosystem: Environmental > Aquatic > Freshwater > Lake | place: Crystal Bog, Wisconsin, USA...
TATGCAGAGAAAGAAAGACTTGAAGAGCACAACGAATTAGCACATCATCATGCTGATAGAGCTAAAGAGAAGTACGAAGCAGAAATGCGTAAAGAGTAAGTTTTATAAAGGGAATAGAAATGGATGTTTATGATATTGATGCCTTAAAGGCTGATTTACCTACGGCTAAAGAATTATCTCAATTTGTTTACGATAAGACAGGTATTGCACTTGATCTTATTGGTAAACCAAAAGAAGAACAATATTTAGCAGCGAAAAATGCTTTAGAGGGAAAGAAAGTACCTCAAGACTTTATTACTACAGACAATCCGTATGTAGATAAGAAAGACATTATTCCTATTGATGAAAAGAAACCATTTCCTCCTCCAAGGAGCGATAGTCTTCCCCCAGAAGAATCTGAAATTCATCATTTCAATGCAACTAATATGCCTCATCCGACTCATCCGCAGTCAGATAAAAAGGTGCAGATTATGTTCCGTAAATATGATAATGGAGTAATTACATATCAGATTATGGGTCCAACTGAAATGGTTGCAGTAGGCGAAAGAATCAATAAGTACGGGCAAACAGTACCTGAAAGATATTCTTGGGATGATCCAAGAACAGAAGAAATCATGTTACGCAGACAAGATGGATCAATGACCGAAAAAGGCAGAGGTTTATATATGTACTGTACTGGCGAAAAAGGTGCAAACATTTGGCCTTTGATTGATAAAAACATTGAATCAGTCTCTGCCAAGAACATTGCTGATCCTTGGGCTTGATAGAGAAATACGACCCTGAAGACTTTAACAATCGTTTGGGTAATCAAGCGGAGTTTTGTGCCCGTAAAATCTTTGAATTTCTTAAAAAAGAAATAGGCACAATGTCTGCGCTTGAGATTCATTACCTTGCTATGTCAGCAGAAATATTCCTAGATATTAGGGATAAGTATGGCAAAAAGTGAAGCCAGTAACTATGTACTACCCTTATATAAAACTAGAGCATTAAAGCATCTAATTAACCTAGCGGGTGGTAAAAAGAAACTAAAAGAGTTAGACAAAGATCAACTCAATGTAATGCGTATTGCAGCAGACAAAATTGCTGAAGATATGCAATACAACCAAATGAAATGGTTTAAGCCTTTTAGTTACCAAACTAAATTCTTTGATTTAGGTAGAACATTCAGTCGCAGGGGAATGATTGCTGCCAACAGAGCTGGTAAAACCATTGCTTCTACCTATGAGACTGCATTTCATTTAACTGGAAGATATCCCCCGCATTGGAAAGGAAAGATATATGAGTCCCCTATCATTGCTATGTGTGCAGGTGAATCCTGGGAACAAGTTGCAAAAACACTACAGAGTAAGCTATTGGGTTGCGATGACATTAAACAAAGTTATCGCTTGGGTTCTGGGTCTATACCTAGAGAATGTATTGACGTTAAATCTATCCGTTCAGATGGTCAAAACGTGCTTGCTATGGAAGTATGGCATTCTACGGGTGGTAAAAGCAAGTTATATTTCTCCAACTACACACAACAAGTACGTCATTTACAAGGATTTGAGCTTGATTTGGTGGTACTTGACGAACAACCGCCAGACGAAACCTTTTCTGAGCTTGTCGTTAGAACAGCTTCAAGAAATGGACAGGTTATTTGCTCGTTCACTCCGCTTAAAGGTATGTCAGGCTTGGTCAGAAAGTTCTGGGACGAAGTTGACGGATATGCTCATGTTCGAGTCACTTGGGATGATGTTCCCTTTGTCAACGAATGGGGAGAGCCGTTTTTTAGTTTGGAGGAGCGTGAACAACTAGCCAGAGACTTTATGCCTTGGGAAAGGGAATGTCGTATGAATGGCATTCCTTTAATGGGCAAAGGGGTTGTGTTTCCCTTACTTGAGTGGCCTATTTATAAAGCTACAGACCATGATTTGCGTAATAATGAGGTATTAGAAAGATTAATCAGTTTTGACTTGGGGATTAAGAATGACCCGACAGTTATCTCGTTCTTTTTTAGAGATCCTATCAACGAAATTATTTACCTACACAGGCAAATCAAAATCCCGTCTGGGGAAACTCCAGATGAATACGTTCACTACTTGCTTGATAGAGAATCCAAGGGAGTACCAATTGCTTTACCTCACGATGCAGCAACGGCAGGACGATATACTCTTACAGAGCAAAGCGTTAGGGAAGTATTTGAAGATTCATACGGGCTTAACTGCATTTCAGGCGCAATTTTAAACCCCGTTAATGATCAAGGTAAGGTAACTAACCACAAAGCCTACGGAATCAATATAATGAGGCTTATGATGGAGCGTAAAACACTTTTGGTAAACGAAAGTTGTAAAGAATTCCTTGATGAAGCTAGAAACTACGCTATTGACGAAATGGGAAGATTTAGTGATCCTGATGATCATATAGATTCAGCAAGAATAGGAATATTGGCATTAATTCAAGGACATGGAGAATCCGTAGTTAGCAGAGCGAATACGTTTGAGGCAAGAAGAATCCCTGTCGTTGAAGGCAAAATGCAAAGAATCTAAAGGTTAAATATGTTATTTAAACAAAATTTAGTAGTTGAAAACTTAGCCTCACCCTCTGGCAATCGTGGTATTGCTGAGAAAGTATGCCATGAAGCATATATGAAAATGGTTGACTACTTAAGGCTTACTCAAGCTAAAAATACTTACAACAGATTTACTGATTATCACTATTTAAACATTCCAGTATCTGAATCTACAGAGCCAATTAGGGGTTTAGATTACATCCATCCTATTGTTACCCCAGGAATTGACTATGCAACTGCGGTAATTACAAAATGTTTGATGCCAGATGGTAAAGTAAACTTTGAATTTGAAAGATTTGACGAATCTGACCAAGATGGTGCTGAACAAGCAACAGATATGGTTAAGTATTTTTTAAATAACAAAAATAATTCTTACATGACCATTCGTGATTGGGCACAAGATGCCTTATTGCACAAGAATGGTATTGTGATGGTTATGCCTGTTAGAGAAAACATCATTCAATACAAAGAAGTAACAGGCACTAGGGATCAACTCAAAGTATTTGAGATAGAAGCAGCTCAAAAAGGGTTAAAACCTCTTAGACAAGAGATGCGTAAGGTTGATGTAAATTTACAACAAGCCATGATGGAGGCTATGCAACCTGGAGATGAGCAAGAGGCAGAACAAGAGGTTGATCCAGGCGCAGAACTCAATGAAGCAATAAGCAATAATACTGTTTATCGTGCTAAATATAAGTTGTCAGGCACAAAAACAAATATTCGTATTAAACACGTTGCACAACACTATTTTGTTTGTAATCCAACAATCCCACAGATCATGTATCAAGATTTTGTGGGTTTTTATGAGCCAATGACCATCCATGAGGCTAAGGTTCAGTATCCTTTCATTGATATGGAAGAGTTTGCTGATCATGCAGCATATGGTCCTGCGGGAGCATATCAAGCAGGTGCATTAGAGAATGATTTAGCACTTCACGCTAGAGATTCAACCCCAGTTCCTGGTCAAGGTGTTATTGCCTCACAAGGTGCAGATAGATATGCAAGAGTAGTTATGTTAACTACTGCATGGTTAAGGAAAGATGTAGATGGCGATGGCGAAGAAGAGATTGTTGAGGTATGTTACTCAGGTTCATACATTTTGTATGTCAAGGAAGTGGATTTCATTCCTTTGGCTAATATGTGTCCAAAGCCCATTACTGGGAACTTTTTTGGTTACTCTATGGGTGAACGTCTAGTACCTATCCAAGAGTATGCAACATCTATTAAACGTGCTGAATTGTCTTTTGCAATGCAAGCCTCCACTCCTAAGATGGGAGTTAACCCAGAATTTATAGATGCTGAAGAAATTCAAAGAGGTGTATCTGCATTGTTTATTTTGGATCGTAAGTTTGATCCTGCTAAACACGTTTATGAGTTTGCTCCTTTACAAGGTAATCTCGCTTATGTTGAGTCTGCTATGCAGTCGCTTAAAGAAGACAACATGGCTATGATTGGAATGACCAATCCTAATGATTCTCTAAATCCAGAGGTTATGAAGGATGGTAATTCAGGATTCAAGCTACAAACTGCTATGGGTCCAAACCAATTGATCCAAGATGAGTTAATTAAAAACTGTGCGATAGCCGTACAAGATTTGATTCATTTGGTCTGGCACACAATGATCCAATATGCTGATGATTATTCAATTCAGCAGTTGGCGCACATATGTTCTGAGAAAGGTGGACCATTCTTAGATGCACAGAAAATGGCTAACTATGAGTTTATTGATCGTAAGATGATTAATATTGACTTAGGTTTAGGTTTTATGTCTGATGAGAATAGGTTAACTAGACAACAGTTAATTACTCAAGCACAACAACAATTTGCACAAGCAATGATGATGTTGACACCTGATATGCCTGAGATGTTTGAAAAAGCTAGAAGACCTTACGAAGATACATTAAGAGTATTGGGTGTAAGACACGTTGATGCTTATTTACCAACTTTAGAAGAGGCAATGAAGATACTTCAAGCTAAATCTAAAGCACCTCCTTCTGCTGAAGATCAATTACATCAATCTAAAGCACAACTTAATCAGGCAACTACTCAAGAAGTTCAGGCTAAGACTGGCAAAATTGTTAAAGAAACTCAGCAGATGGACGTAGACAATATGTTTGATGCTATGGCGGCTAAAAAAGGTAATCTTAAAGACGTAAGAATAGACTAGGAGATTTATGAAGACTTTGATTGGAAATATTACCGATTACTTTAATCGGAGAACTAGGGTAGAGGATACAGAAAGCCAAGCACCATCTCACAGACGGGTACTTGTTGCGGAAAACGCACAGTCTGCAAAAAGATTATTAGCCAACAATGATTTGGCATTGTTGTTCAACCTTTATCGGTTTTACATCATGGACAGAATTGAAGATTGCAAGACAGATAAAGAAAAGATTGAGTATTCTCATAATCTTATTGGAATTAGGGATTTCATTACTTTCATAGAAAAGACTGAATACATGGAAAGACTTTCTGATGTGAAGTTAGAGAGAGAGCTGGAAAAGGCTAAGTCAAAAGGCTTAAGTCTTAAAGAGGAATTGCAACAACTTAGGAAAATAGGATAAACTATGGAAAACGTAACCGAAGAGGCCGTTTCGCAACAAACTGGAAGCCCAGAAGCACAGATTGCTGAGATGATTGCCGTTAATAGACGGAACAGTCCTCAAGTGATTGGCAGTAAAGAGCCTCCAGGTGGACAAGAGGAAGCATTAGCTGAATCCCCACAGGCTACTCCCGAAGAGGAAGTTGAACCTGAAGAAAGTACAAGTGAGACTGAGGAAACTGTAGATCAAGAAGATGGGGAGTCCTCCGCAGGAGACAACGAACCAGTAAACTTTTTTGAATTTGCAGAGCAAAATCCTGACATGAAGTTAAGGATACCGAACAAAAACGCAGAAGGCGGGTTCGTTGAATTAACTGCAAAGAAGGCGGCTACTCTCCTTGGGCAAACAAGTGCTTTAGACGAAAACTCTAGAAAACTTAAAGCTGAAAAAGCTGATTTTGAAGAGTATGAGTCAAGAAGAAGGGCTGAACTAGACGGATTGCAAATTGGTATTGAGATGACATTGGTTCCTCAGTTGCAAGAAGCAGCAGATGAGCTAATTACACTTCAAGGCTATAACCAACAATGGAAGCAAATCCGTGAAAGGGCACAAACTGAATTAGAAAAATCAGAAGCGGATGCAGCTATCCGTCAAAATGATCAACTTATTCAGGACAAGTCTAAGTTCATCCAGACAAATCGTCCAAAGGTACAAGAGTTTCTTAATGCCAGAGCAGATTATGTTAAACAGAATCTGGATAAAGCTAGGCAAAGTTTCTCAGATAAAGAACTGGCAAACAGGGCTAATTTTGAGGAATTAAGAGATAAATTATCTAAGGATTGGAAAAGTGCGAATGCAACACTTGTTCCTGGGGTTCCAAATATTGATTTGATCTCTAGTGATGAGTTTTTATTGGGTTTGATACGGGATGGAATGAAGTTCCGTGAAAAGCCAGTAGTTCGCAATGTGGGTGGTTCGATAGCGGCTAGTATCAAATCTGGAGCTAAAGCGAAAACCTCACCTTCTTCAGAGACTGAGAGACTTCAACAGGCGGCTAATAAAGGCGATAAGAATGCAACTAGGCAACTTTTGGCAACAATGCTTGCGACTAACAAACAAAGACGTAAGTAACCTTTTAGGACTATAAAATCATGGCACAAATCACATCAGCAAATCTAGGTAATGGTAACGGACCATACCAAACAGATATCGTAGTTAAAGATATGGACTTAACAGTCTCTAACTATGTTAAAGATCGTACTCCAACAACTAACATGGCAATGTCCAAAAAGCGTAAGATTAACTCTACGCTACACATTTGGCCTAATGACTATTTTCGTCAGCCTACACTTAATGCAAACTTAGAAGGTGCAGCAGTCACTTCTTCTTTGGCAGCATCTAACACTCGTGCCAACATTGGTAACTACACACAAATCTTTACAACAGTTATCGGTGCAACTGGTACTGCTCGTGCAGTTGAGCAAGCAGGTGGAGATCCACAAGCATATCAAGAAGTTAAGCAATTAACTGAGATCATGTTTGACGTTGAACTCCAAATGGTTCGTGCAGATGGTGCTTCAATCAAGTACTCTGGACAGTCAGCAACTCAAGGCGCATCACCAAACAACGGACGTAGATTTGGTTCTTTGTTTGCTTTTGCAGGTACACGTTCAGGAAATGACACAGATGGTGTTTCAGTATTGAACTTGGCGGCTTCTGATGGTACAGACACAACAACTGTAACTAACACCAACGTACCATTCAATGGTTTGTTGTCAAACGCAGGTTTGGGTTATTTCAGTTTTGGTGCTAACGAAACTAACCAACCTTTCTCTCCTGTTCTGTACAAGCAATTGGTAACAGCCGCTGAACAACGCTTCAACGCTAAGATTACAAACATGGTTGTACCTACATCACTCAGAACCACAATTTCTGACAACATTCCACAGTCACGTTCTATCAACAGGTTCAATCCTGCTGACAAGGGCGACACAATTGGTACATACGAAGGTGACTTCAACTATACATACCAAATTGATGACAACTGGATCATGGATCAGACAGGTTCAAACAACAATGCGATTCTTTTCTTGAATCCTGATGTTGTTCAATGGGGTTCTTTGCGTGAACTTGGTCCAAACAACGAAGTATTCTCAAATGCAGATGCTTCTTTGGATCAGTACATCATGGAAGGTACATTGATTGTGCGTAACCCAGCAGGTGTTGCAGTTCTTGCTGCTATCACAACTGGCACACCAATCACAACACCAAGAGCATCTAGCCAAGTTCAGCGTTACCTCGCTTAATTTAGTTGAGAGATTGGAGGGAATCCCAAAAGGGTTCTCTCCCTTTTTTTTGGAGAAGATATGGAATTGAATTTAGACAACGAAGAAGCCAAGATTAACGAAGATTACTACATGAAAGGTAATCTAGAAGCAGGTATTGAGGGTGTTTTAGCCCGAAATAACCAAATGTTTAATGATGTTAAGTCTGGCACTTGGAGTCAAACATTCAAGACTGATCGTATCGACTACAAAATTGGTGCTGAAGATGGCAGACGATATGTCCAATATACGCAACATAACGTAGATGCTATCAGACAAAACTGTAAAGAAAGACGGGAGTTCTATAAGATTCACGGAACTGCCAATCCTTTTTTTGCGGGTACTTTCCATGCTATGGATTTACCCAAGTGTTTTGCTCACGAAATAAGTTCTAGGTGGTTTAATAATCGTCCTTGGGAATTAATCAAGCAAGACTTTGATGACAAGATTCTTTTTTACGCAATAGTTAACGAATATTACTCAGATTTTGTTTGTCATCCAAGCGGAAAAATACCATTGCCTTACAATCCGATAATACCTACTCGATGAGGATGTTTTATGTCTCTTTTTATCCAATCTGCCAACAACCTCGTTACAAGAGTGGCTCAATGGGTAGGAGCTATTCCAACATCAATAAGCGTTAATGCAACTGCATACAATTCATTAACAGGAGTCATTACTACTGCTTCTGATTGCACATCATTGGTGTTAGTTGGGGATTTTATTTCTCCAACCCAAATGGGACCTTTTACCCTAGTTACAGCAGTCTCTACAAGCACAATTACTGTATCTGACCCTGACCTAGTCTGGAGCTTCCCAACGTATCCTACGGCTATTTTAAAGCTCCCTACACAATCTTCAATGGATATTCAATTCTGTATTCAATTTGCAGAGTTATCTTTTAGAACAATTTATTTACCTGCGTTAAGGAGCAATCCTTACGATCCAGTTAATCCTTCTACGATTGTTACAAATTCAAATGGTTTAGCTCCTATCCCTGCGGATATGAACTGGCCTATTATTTTCTTTCAACAAACTCCTAGTTCTCAAGTTCCTCCAGGCACATTGAATGCAGGGTTTGGACCTTGGATTATTTACGACAGGGTTGGAGATAGAGAGATTATTCGTTTATCAATGATTGATCAGCTTTATGTAAAACCTTTTGGTGTTCCAAGGGTTATTAGAGCTAATTTCTCAGAAGTAGGACCTAACTATTTATTTACTCCTAATCCTGGTAACGGAACAACAATACTTGCATATTATGTAAAGGCTTTTCCATTCTTGTTTAGCCCAACAACAGATTCACTAAACCCTATTGTTCAAAGTAATGCAATTCTTGCAACATTCCCTGAAGGGTATATGTATAAAGTATTGTGGGCTTATTACGACAAGAAAAAGAATGTTTCTGAAGCAGATAAGTGGAATGCAAGATTTGATGCTGCTTACGGATTAATTGAGGATCAAGCGATGAAAGATCTTTGGAGTGGAGGAGATAGACATTTATCTTCTGAATTCCAACCCCGTAACTACAGATACTCGTTTCGATAATGGCAACACAAGGACTATACGGCTCAACTGCAACTGCACAAGTTGTTCAGCCTAATGAAAGTAATGGGTTGTACGGGAGTACAGATAATTACTATGGTGGCACGTTCTTTGAATGGTTTATCTTTTATCAAGGATCTACTGCTCCTGTTACACCTACTGGTGGAACATGGAATTACTCTACAAATACAGGAACACCTCCTACAGGGTGGTTAAATGCACCTCCTAGTTCACCAACTACAACTATTTGGTGGTCTATTGCATTTGTAAACTCTAAAACACCATCAGTTATTACTTGGTCAGCACCTTCACCTATTACGCAAAAAGGTCCAACAGGAAGTACAGGTCCGACAGGTCCACAAGGTATTCAGGGTATTCAAGGTATACAAGGGGTTACTGGTCCGACAGGAGCAACTGGTCCTACGGGCGCAACAGGACCTACAGGGGCAACAGGACCTACAGGAGCACCTTCTACTATCATTGGTCCAACTGGTCCACAAGGGGCACAAGGACCACAAGGTATACAAGGTGTGCAAGGTCCACAAGGACCGACAGGTAATATTGGTTATACTGGACCCACAGGTCCAACTGGACAATTAGGTAATGTAGGTCCAACTGGACCAACAGGAGTTACTGGCGCAACAGGTCCTACTGGTCCAACTGGAATACAAGGTATTACAGGTCCAACAGGTCCGACAGGTCCAACAGGTACTGGTGGTCCTACAGGTCCTCAAGGAACATCAATAAATATCAAAGGTACTGTAGCAACACCTGCTGATTTACCTCCGACAGGAAATAACGTAGATGATGCATATATTGTTGCATCTAATGGTGATTTGTATATTTGGAATGGAACTGCCTGGTATAACGTAGGTCAAATAGTTGGACCCACAGGTGCTACTGGTCCTACAGGAGCTAATTCCACAGTTGCAGGTCCTACAGGTCCTACTGGCTCGACTGGAGCAATTGGTCCAACTGGTCCTACGGGTTCTCAAGGTATTGTGGGTCCGACTGGTCCTACTGGATCTCAGGGTAATGTTGGACCTACTGGACCTACTGGGGCACAAGGAAACATTGGTCCTACTGGATCACAAGGTGTACAAGGTGTTCAGGGTATTCAAGGAAATACTGGACCTACAGGACCTACTGGATCTCAAGGACCTACTGTATATCCTAGCGCAGGTATAGCAAACTCTACTGGTAGTGCTTGGGGTACAAGTTATGCAACCAATGTAGCAAATGGTGTTGCGGTTTATGATGCTAATTTTAATTTATCAACTAATTGTTTATTTGAAGGTTTTAATGGATTAACTGCAAGTGGAACAACTCAAGTTTTAACTGCGGCATCTGTACAAAATTGGTATGTAACTGGAACTGGTGGACAAACATTCCAACTACCAAACGCAACCACATTGCCAAATGGCGCAACATTTACATTTAATAATAATCAAAGTAGTGGTGCAATTACTTTAAATAACAACTCTGGCACATCAATAATATCTGGTGGAATTCCATCAGGTGGTTATGTAACTTTAGTATTGTTGTCAAATAGTAGTGCTGCAGGATCTTGGGATTATCATTTTGCCGCACCATCAAACGTATCTTGGTCAACCAATACATTAAGTTATGCGGGTTCTATAACCAATGCAACGTGGAACGGAAACAACATAGCGTTAAACAAGGGCGGTACTAATGCCAGTTTAACGGCTAGTGCGGGTGCGGTTACATATTCTGGAGCAAGTGCTTTAGCTTTAAATGCACCTGGTACTAGCGGACAACCTTTAGTTTCTGGAGGTACGGGCGCACCCACATTCACATCTGCACTAACTGGTCTAACTATAGACAATACAGTAATAGGAGCTACAACTGCTAACACAGGTAAATTCACAACCTTAGAAGTCACAGGAACATCAACCCTTGGAGATGCTTCTACTACTTATATTCAGGTGGTAGGGGATGCTTCTTATCCTGCAATTAAAGCGGCAGGAGGAACAAATACACCTCTTGTTTTGCAACCATTGGGAACAGGCGCACTTCAGGCACAAAAAACAGATTCTACTGCTACAGGTGGTAATGCTAGGGGTGCTAATGCGGTTGATTGGCAGACAAGTAGAACTGCTGCTACACAAGTAACATCAGGAACACAAGCAACAATTAGTGGTGGTATCAACAATACTGTTTCTAGTCAATATGGGGTTATTGGTGGAGGTACAACAAATACTGTTGGTACAGGTGGTTTTGCTACTACTATATCTGGTGGTTCTAGTAATAATTCAAACAATGTATACACTTTTGTTGGTGGAGGCACAACAAATACTGCCAATGGAATTAAATCACTTGTTGTTGGCGGGGAAAGTAATTCTGCATCGGGAATACTTAATTTTATAGGTGGTGGTTATACAAATAGTGGAACTGCTAATGCCGCAGTAACCACTCAAGCAACTTCTACAATTACATCTGGCTCTACTGCGGTTACTTTATCAGGCACAAATGCTAGTATTAAAGTAGGTCAATACATAACTGGAACACCGATAGCAAATCAAACTTACGTTGCGGCTATTTCAGGAACATCTCTTACCCTATCACAAAACGCTACATCTTCAACAAACGCAACCCTATCTTTCTACACACCTCATGGAGTAGTAGTAGGAGGAGGAAATAATCAAGCAACAGGCTCATATAGCTTTATTGGTGGTGGTGGTGATGCGGGTACTGCGGGTAATAGGAACGTAGCATCTGGTGATTTCAGTTTTGTTGGTGGAGGGCAAAAAAATACTGCAAGTGGCAATTTTTCTTTTGTTGGTGGAGGTGGTGGTTCTATTTATCCAAATACCGCTTCAGGCTACAATTCAATTGTTGTTGGAGGCTTTAATAATCAAGCTACTAATCAAGGATCTTCCGTTTTAGGCGGTGCATATAATACTGCAAATGGAAATTATTCTACTGTATTAGGAGGAATTACAGGTTATTCTAGAGGGATTACAGGCCATGTTTCAATAGGAATTGGAACTGCAGCTTATAGCAATGGTTATTATCAATCAGGATTTCTTAATTTACTTGCTACTACAACCACAACAGGTGCAGTAGCGTTAACTTCTGATGGAAATGCTGCGGGTACAGTAAACCAAATGGTATTACCAAACGGACAAACTGGAACAGTATCTGTCTACACATTTAGAGTATTAATATCAGCGCACAACTCAGCAAATACAACTGATATTGCGGGATGGGAAATCAAAGGTGTTATATCTAGGGGCAACGGAGTAGGAACAACTGCATTAGTTGGAACACCAACAGTAACATTACTAGGAGCTACATCTGGTGCTATATCAGCAGGATGGGGTACATTATCAAGCGTAGCGGCAGTAGCAGATACGACTAACGGAGCATTGCAGATACAAGTTACAGGGGTTGCCTCTACTACAATTAGATGGTCAGCTAGGGTAGAAACTAACGAATTGGCATATTAAGGAACTAACATGGCACTTAAACTAAACTTAGGCACAACTCAATTTGGCGCACCAGCACCAGAGGCTTACGCTAGAGTAACCAACTTCTTTGGAAACAAAGACAATATCCAAGTACAGGTATCTGTGCATTTCTCAAAGGATGCTAGAGATTCAAATCTTAGTCCTGTAAGAGAAGATGCGCATTACATTGGACTAGCAGACTTAGCAGGTAAAGGCGAACTCATGCCTGCAATCTACACAGTTCTTAAAACAATGTCTCAATACCAAGGCGCAACGGACGTTTAATCATGGCTATTAACCAAGACAACGTAGCAGACAAACTTATTCCTACTACTGGTGGGTTAAGTGTTCAAGGGTTAATAATTAACTCTATGACTTTGAGTACGTCTGTGGTTATACCTACTGGTTATTCTGCTCAAGCAATTGGACCTATTACATTAAGCAATGGAGTTACTGTTACTGTACCGAATGGATCTAGATTTTTGATTTTATAGGGATTAGATTATGAAGATAGCGGTTTATGCGATATCTAAGAATGAAGAAAAGTTTGTAAATAGGTTTTGTCAGTCAGCAAAAGATGCAGATCTTATTGTGATTGGTGATACTGGATCTACAGATAAAACAGTTGAATTGGCATTAGAGCATGAAAATGTTGTTGTACATGATGTAAGAGTTAGTCCTTGGAGGTTTGATAAAGCAAGGGAAACTGTGCTTTTTTCAATACCTGATGACATTGATATTTGCATTAGTTTAGATTTAGATGAAGAGTTGCAACCTGGTTGGAGAGAAGAGATTGAACGGGTTTGGAAACCTGAAACAACCAGATTAAGATATAAGTTTGATTGGGGAGCAGGAATAGCCTTTTACTATGAAAAGATTCATGCAAGAAAAGGTTATATGTGGAAGCACCCAGTTCATGAGTATCCAATTCCAGACCCAAGAACTTCAGAAGTTTGGGCACAAACAGATATGTTGTTAGTAGTTCATAAACCTGATCCAACAAAATCAAGAGGTCAGTATATGGATTTACTAGAGATGGCGGTTAAAGAAGATCCACATTGTCCAAGGAATGCTTTTTATCATTGCAGAGAATTAACCTTTAATTATCGTTGGCAAGAGGCTATAGATGCTTTACATAAGTATTTAAAAATGCCTGAAGCCACTTGGATTAATGAAAGATGCTATGCAATGAGGTTATTAGGCAAAAGCTATGAAGAACTGGCTAACCATTGGGAATGCCTAAAATGGTACAGGTTGGCTTGTGCAGAAGCTCCTAACACTAGAGAACCTTGGTTAGATTTGGCAATGTATTCTTACAGATGTTCTATGTGGGAAGAGTGTTATTCAAGTGCAATGACTGCATTGAAAATAACAGACAAGGAAGCGGTTTACACAATGGATCCAAGTGCTTGGACTGAAAAACCTTGGGATTTAGCCAGTATTTCTGCGTGGAATATTGGGCTAAAGGGAAAAGCAATTGAATTTTGTCAGAAAGCAGTAGAATTAAACCCTACGGACGTTAGGTTAATTAACAACTTATTACAAATGCAAGAAGACTTAAATGATAACAAGTAGCTATTATTCTGGGAATGGTGAAAACAATGGGTTATATGGTAACCCAGGTGTAAACACAGTTACCTATTTTATATGGCCTATTTACATTCAAAGTGTTACTCAACCTGCAACACCAACTGGTGGTTCTTGGAACTTTACTACAAATGTAGGAACTCCTCCAACTGGATGGTCAGCAACACCAATAACGTCTACTGGTAATGATGTTTGGGTATCTGTTTCAGTAGTTAACTCTATTGCACCAACTGTACTTAGTTGGAGTACTCCTGCTCTTTATTTTGCACCGCCTGTTAGCGGTCCCACGGGTCCTACGGGACCTTTGGGTCCAACAGGTCCTTATGGTGGTCCGACTGGTCCAACAGGTCCTACAGGCACTTTTGGTCCGACAGGACCTACTGGTCCTATTGCTTATTCTGGTTTGCCAGTATTGTTGTACACAGGGGTAACAAGGGTTGTACTGGCGGTAAATAGTTATATACAAGTTTTACTATATGGTGGAACGATTGTGAATGTTCCTCTTGTTTAAGGAAAAGAAATGACTGCAAGAATTCCATTAGTTATAAGTGGTACGCAAATAGAGGAACTCCAATCTGGGGATAATCTTGCTTTAACAGGTGCTACAAGCGTTACAACCCTTACTGCATCTGGTGACATTACTATGACAGGTACAGGGGAAATTCAAGTTCCTGCGGGAACTACTGCTCAACGTGCAGGATCTCCTTCTACAGGAATGTTAAGGGCTAACACAACCACTAATCAATTTGAAGGTTATATAAATGGTCAATGGGGTGGAATTGGTGGCGCACAAGCGGGTGGAGCTATTCAAGTAAATAACTCTACTGCTAACGTAAGTTATACAATTGGTGCAGGAACAAATGGTTTAAGTGTAGGTCCAGTAAGTATAAATTCTGGAATTACTATTACAGTAGCAACAGGACAAAGATGGGTAATTCTTTAGAGCGCAAGAAGTGCATATTTAGATGCTTGTTTATTAAATAGAAAGATTGGGGTAATTTAATGTCAACTCTCATTTCAGCAGGTACATCAACTAGTGGTGCAGTAATCAATAGTGATACAAGTGGTTCACTACAACTGCAAACAGGTAGTACACCTACTACTGCGGTAACAATAGATACAGCTCAAAACGTAGGTATAGGAGTTACGCCAGAAACTTGGAGTTTAGGAAAGGCAATAGAAGTTGGAAGTAATGGAAATTCTTTATGGGGAGCTGGTTCTGGGAATGTTCTTTTAGGGTCTAACTTTTATTACAACAGTGGATATAAATATGCTGCATCTTCTGTAAATGCTTCTTATTATCAGCAATATCAAGGATCTCATTTTTGGAACATAGCTACATCAGGAACTGCAGGGGGAACTATTACATTTACCCAAGCAATGACACTAGATAATAGTAGTCATTTATTCATTGGAACAACATCAGCTTTAATAAACGAATCTACATTATCAGCAGTAAGTTCTGGAAATACAGTAGCTTTCAAAGCAACAGGAAGTGCTAGTAATAATCCATTGTTATTATGGAACAATGCAGCAAGTGGAACAATTTCTTTGATTTCATTTTTCTATAATACTTCATACACATCAGCGGGAAGTATTACAACAAATGGAACTGTTACTACATTAAATCAGCCATCTGATTACAGATTAAAAAATGTAACTGGTGAACTTACTACATCAGGTTCTTTTATAGATGCTTTGCAACCTAAAGTTGGAACTTTTAAATCTGACGGAAGTCCTTTTGTTGGGTTTATAGCTGACGAAGTGCAATTGGTTTCTCCGTCATCAGTTCAAGGCACAAAAGATGCAACAAAAGAAGAGCAATATGAAGTAACTCCTGCTGTAAAAGATGAACAAGGAAATATTACAACTCCTGCTGTAATGGGTACAAGAACTGTTCCTGTATACCAATCAATGGCTTATGATTCTCCAGAAATAATGGCTAACATTATTGCAGAGTTGAAATCCCTAAGAGCAAGATTAAAAGCGGCTAACATAGCTTAAGGAACATAATGAACGAAATCAAACTCTCAGCAAAAGTAACAGCTCTAGAAGCAAAGGTAGGAGCATAACATGGCATATGGTCAACTTAACATAGATCTAATTACAGGTAGTGGTGCTGGTAATGTCATTATTAATAATGGTACTAGTAACGTAGCAGGGTTTACTACTGGTAATAACTTACAGATGCTACAAAATGGTGGTGGCATAGTATTTAGTAATTCCTCTGCACTTACTAATAGTACGCTTAATGACTATGAGACAGGAACATGGACACCAACTCAGGGTGCTGGATTAACTGTTGTTGGAACATTTAGTTCCTCTGGTACTTACACAAAAATAGGTAATACAGTTTATATTACTGGAAAAGTTGGTGGATCAACATCTGTTGCTTTATCAGCAGGAGGTGTTATTTCTGCTTTGCCTTTTGCTTGTTTAGCAACATCTCCAAGTTTAAGTATTGTAGGAAGAATTGTTAACAATTCAGGAATTTCAGATATTGCAACTGAAGTTATTGGTTCTAATATTGCCGCATTAAGTGGGTCTACCGCAGCTTCAGTTAGCATATTTTTTACAGCAGTTTATCAAGCCACATTCTAAGGAATCAAAATGACACTATCATCAACAAACGTAATAGATCGTACAGAAGTGCTAGAAGACGGAACTATTCAAATACGTCAAGCAGAAGTCATCACCAAAGATGGTGTTGAGATTGCAAGAAATTTTCATCGTTGGGTTAGATGCCCAGGAGACACAGAAGCACAATCTGATCCTGCACCTGTACCTGCTATTGCTAGTGCGGTGTGGACAGATGCAGTAGTATCAGCATATGAGGCTAAAGTTGCTTCACAAAAGCAATTAGGAGTTTAATATGATTGTTTTAGATGGTACAAATGGCGCACAAGTACCTGTGGTAACAACTACGCAAAAAAATGCTTTAACAGTTACTGCGGGTTATATTGTTTTTGATTCAACACTTGGCAAACTTTGTATATACACAGGATCTGTTTGGCAAACTATAACTTCTGCATAAAGGTTAATCATGGCTGAAGGTTATACACCACTAAGAGTTCCATTTGCCAATCTAAGTTTTACTCCTGATGTTCCAAGTAATGCTTTATTGCCAAGTGAATATAACAATGGTTATAACATTGAGGCAGATGTTCGTGGGTTAAAAAAGGTTGATGGTGAAATATCAATATTAACTGCAATAACTGGAAACATAATCTTTATTGAAGGTGGTTTTAGATACAACAATAACTGGACTTATATCATTGCTACTTCAGCAGGAATTTGGTACAAAGTAGATAACGCAGGTATTTCTACAATAACTCCTCCATCACCTTTTGTTGGTACAGGGTATTCATCTAATCCATCAATAACAGGATCTTGGATTGGTCAAGTGTTTATCATCAACGATAGCATTAACCCGCCAATGTATTTATTGCCATCAGACAGCCAAATCCGTCTGTATGACAATTCATACCCTGACCAAAGCCCAAATATTTATGTTTGGAACTATGAAACATCATTAGGTATTACATCTGTTACCGCAGCATTTGTTAGAGAATTTTCTTCTCCAAATATTGGTAATATTCTTATTGCGGGTAACTTAACTAAAAATACTTCAACAACAACAAAGAACTATCCTACTTCAGTAAGATGGAGTCAGTCTTTTGCTAATACTGGTGTTCCTGCAACCTGGGCACCAACTCTTACCAATACTGCTAACGAGTTAGAAATTCCTGTTAGAGGTCCAATAATTGATGGTTTTCCTTTGGGTCCTAACTTTTATGTTTGTAGCTACTGGGATACAGTTATCTTTTCTCCAATAGCTTACCAAAGTTATAACGCACCTGTATTTGCTATATCTCCTTTCAAAAAGGGTAGAGGGTTACTTAATCAAAACTGTTGGGATAATGGTGATGATGTAGTTTATGGAGTTGATGCTAGAGATATTTGGGCATTTGATGGAAGTAACTTTGTATCTTTGGCTAATCAAAAGCTAAAGAATTACTTTTATTCCAACTTAAACTCTAACTACATACAACACGTTCATGTGGTTAACAATACTAAAAAATATCAAGTAGAGATTTACTATCCTGATTTAACATCTACTGGGTATTGCAATAAGATGTTGTCTTACAGATACGATCTTAAAGTATGGAATCCTCCTAAGACAATTAATAACTCTGCTATGGCAGTAG
>Ga0208497_1000495_pt1 | contig 18037 bp, 25 predicted proteins | sample CryBogCBE25Aug07_FD_184555 | JGI IMG/M metagenome (GOLD analysis project Ga0208497, IMG submission 184555) | Freshwater microbial communities from Crystal Bog, Wisconsin, USA - CBE25Aug07 (SPAdes) | ecosystem: Environmental > Aquatic > Freshwater > Lake | place: Crystal Bog, Wisconsin, USA...
GTTTTTACTTCATTTAGGCTGTAGTGATTGTGGCACGCCAGTCCCAAGCACCTTGATGGTCTTGATGTGATAATACTGCGGCTTGTCCATTTGCAGCTTTTTGAGCAAGTTGCTCTGTGTCTGCTGTAACTTGTGTGCCAGCAATAGTTACGTTTGCTTTTTTACTCGAAATTGATACGTTATATGTTGCCATTTTATTATGTCCTTTTATTAATCAAAACTGTTATGAGGCAAGTTCCAGTGCCCATCTGTGAATATTAATGTAACTATTGTAGTGCCAGTTGATCCGGCATGGTCAAAAAATGGTAGCCAATAGTTTCCAGAACCCTCTGAGAAAGTGTTGCCCGAACGATATCTACAATTATCAATATTAATACCAGTGTATTCATTGCTAACACTAACATTACCCTGTGGAACTAAATGCATTATTTGACCTTCGGTACCATCAGCTAAATGATAAACTCCATTACTAGTACTGCTGCCGCCAGTTGGTGTTAGTTTATTAATTGTCTTAGTTAGATCAATTTCGATAGTATTACCAGCACTTGTAGTTTGTGTTACTGTAGCATTTACAATAGCCCCAGGAAACTCAGTCGATCCGTTGTTATTAAACGCCCATTCAATTTGATACTCGCCAGCCGGACTTCCGTCGCCTTGTGTGTTTGCTGTTTTGCTATTGTTCCAACTTGCTAAACGAATTGCTGCACCATATGGATCAACGTGTACGTGGCTATATCGACTGTAATCCCACTCGTGCCAACTTAATGTAGCACGGCCATAATCATCATTGTTGTCCCAGGCAGTAATAGCCTGCATTTGTACTGAATAAGCATCGTATTGACCAGAACTTTCACCACTTACATCTCCACCTTCGTATAATTTAATCCAGTCATTGCTCATTTCGGCCTGGCCGTCCCAGGTATCAAATATTAATCCGTTAGGGAATCTAGTGTATGCCTCGCCATCATAAGTTAAAAATTCCCAATAATTTTCGTACCCTCCTGGGCCCCATGCGGCAGTACGAATGCTAACACCATATGGATCTGCGTGTACGTGACTATATAAACTATTGTTTAAATCGTGCCAACTTAGTGTAGCACGACCATATGTACTATTACCAGTCCAGTCTGTTTGGGTCTGGAATTGCATATAGTCGGCATCACTGTTGGTTGTATCATTGTTTAAATTAGGGCCACCTTCCCAAGTGGTAGCAATCATACCAGTTGGCAATCCGCCACCAATTGGACTTAGTGATGTCCAAGTACTAGTGCCATCGCCTACACGAATTTCGTTGTTAGTTGTATCATAGCCAGCTTCGCCTAGGGCTAAAATTGGATTAGCATTGCCCCAGTTAGTAGCTGTATCTCTACGTAATTTAATTCTTGTTGTCATTTTATTTTCCTTGTGCTAAGTTGTCTAGCATGTGTAAATGGCGGGCCATTTCGGCTACGTCCGTTGTAGTGTTCTCTGCTAGACGCAGGCCACTGATCCAATGCTCAGATATACCAGTATAGGTTCTTGGTACTCGAGCTTCCTTCTGGAACTTCATATCTTTAATTGGGTACAGATTGTTAAAGCCTGTACTTGTCAATACATCATTGGCGTACAAATTCATGTGATAGTCTGTAATAATGTTATAGTAACTTACCATGCCACCACGCACACGTTCTATGTTAGCTACAGTGGTTGTGCCACTTTGTTTGGCTACTGCGGTTCCTACTGCCATATGTACAATAAATTCAAATTGGTTAGTAACAGTAGAAAAAACTCTGTGCCCTTTGCCAACCTGTAGAGTTTTTAGTTCAGTACCATCTGCAAATCTAGCATGGTTATATTCTGGAGTTGTTTGTGGGCGCTTGATCCATAATGGTTTTGCGCTAGATTGTGTCCCGCGATCAAAGTCCCATACCAGCAATTCGTCGTTATATGTAATATTTTCAATTGCTTTCTTGTTACCATTAGCAAGTGTAATTTGTGTTCCTGCTACAAAACACGGAACATAGTCAATATGAGTTGTAATTATGGGACTATAATAATAAGTACTTCCGGTTTTTACATAAACACGAATTTCCACATTTTGATTTGAAAAACTCCAATATGGAAACGCTTGAGAGTATGTGCCATCAACGATGTTGGTCACTATGCTGTCCGAACAATCAAAATCATATCCACTACTATGAGTACGGAATGCCATGCGGTATCCATATGAGCCTTCTACGTCACAATATTCGCCAGTATCTGTATAATTACAATGCCCTGGATTAGAAACAATAATTCCTTGTTCATCGTAACTTTGACCAGTTACATTTACCAAAGTATATGTCACATAATGTTGCCCGTATTGTTGATTTACTAATGTGTTAATTATCAATTCTTGACTTAAATTACCTGATACATCGCCATCATCTAATAATCCGTCTCTGCTAGCATTATAAACAAAACTGGCATCGCCGTTGTCTACATAATATTCTGCTGTGCCTTTCTCTAGAGCATCAACCCCTGACCAACGATTGCCCATCCAGGTGTAGGTGACGCCGTTGACGCCTACATACTGCTGTCCTAGTGTGGGGCCTGGTGGAAAATATATCATTTTTATATCCTATTGTGTATTTATCTTGCCCAGTACCAAATAACTTTCGGACTACCCCAGCCTGTTTTGCTTTGCCAAGGTGCTGGATCCCATCCGCTTGTTGCTATAATAGTTCCCCACCAGCCGCGGATAACCTGTGCTTGTTGGATCGTTAATGCCATATTACAATAATCTTTCTACAGTGATAGACCCGTACTTGGCTTCATTGCCTGCGTCTAACACATTATATGACCCTAGGAATGTTACTCGGTATATTCTATTAGTGTCAAGACATTGTACCCGCAAAGTGGCCCAATCGCCTGGTCCCAGTGCGGCATTAAATATCGCCACAGGCACAGTATTATTTACAGGGGGCGTACTATTTCCGGTACTACCATAACCCGGAGTACCACTTATATTGTATTCATAACCCCATATAGAGGTGTATACAGGATTGCCGCCCGCTGCCGCATAGCTCACCATGCTTGGATATCCAGTTGTGCCATCAAAGTAAAACGCATAATCTATATTTGCAACTCCGCCGCCAGCAGGATAATAATTACCCCAGGGAGTGTTTGGAGCGAGGCCCTGTAGTGCAAATGCGGTAGACTGTACTGTGGCATCTGGGAATGTTAGGCCACCAGGCAATGCTAAGTTAGCACCAGAGAAGTTCCAGCTACCTAGCTGTCCTGTGCCGTCTCCGTAGGTTGAAATAGCCAATGTACCGTCTGGACTCAGGGTGATACAGCTAGAATACATTCCACTGGAATATAAACTTGTTAAACTGGTTGGATTACCTGGGCCGCCATCTAGGCCAGTCCAACCTTTGCCAGCAAAACCTAAGCGTCCATTACTTGGCAAATATAGTTCACCATCTGTACCAAATGTCCAGTTGTATTGACTATGGTTTGTACTGACTATGACATTGCCTAGTCCAGCTGGGGCAAAAATGTTACCACCATTGGCAAACTCAACGGCTTCGCCTGCGGCACTGACAAATATTTCTCTATCTTCTTGGTATGTATTGCCCTGTATGATCAAGTTACCTGTAACGTATACGTTACCTGGAGTAGTCAACGTACCATCTGTGCCAAAAGTCCATCCGGCCAGATCGCTATAGATGGTACGATCTGCGATGCTTAGGTTGCCTAGGTATGTATTTGGTGCCGGCACTACTGTAGGGCTTGCATCCACCCAGGTAGATTCGTTGTAGATGTACAAGCGACCATCTTCTGTGCTGTACCATACATCGCGATCAGTACTGCTAGGTGCTGTATTACCCACACTGACTACTGTACTTAGAATATTTCTGTTGTTACCGTAGTAGTTGATAGCAGGGTTATTGGCATTGGGTAATGTTATGTTACCATCTGTACCGAATCTCCAAATTTCAGAGGCACCCGCACCAATTTCTACGCCAAGACCGTTATCTAAGTTAGGCAGTTTAACATAATTACCATCATCACCAAAGAATAAATCTACGGTATTACCATAATCTGTTGGAGCAATATGAAAATGGCTTGCTAGTCCCGGAAGTTCAATATCAGCACCAAACCTAACACTACCACGATTAGTAATCATGGTGATACCATCTGGGCTGACTATTTTTCCACTTGATGGTAGTGTTAAATTACCATCTGTGCCAAAGGCCCAAGTCTTAAGGTGTCCACTATCTGTACCGCTGGTAATGTTAACCGGACCGTAAGAGTTGTTTAGTTGTAGAGGATCTGATGTGCCATTAGCAGGAACGATTACTGCGGCAGTAGCGGCAGTTGACAAGTTGGCATTCTCGATGATAATACCGTTTAGGTCATAAATTGCATCACCAGTAAATCCAATGTTGCCAGTGTTTGCAGCCGAGCCACCACCAATGCTGTTGCCGTTAATAGTTAAATTGCCGTTTTGGTCAACACGTAAGGCAACGCCAGCGATATAAATTGTATCACTGCCTACATATAAATTGCCCCATTGGTATGTTGGACTACCTAGATTGTATGCTAAGTTTGCCTGGGGGATTAAGTCTCTAAACTGTACTTCGCCGCCAATTATACTGTCGATGTACGATGTATTATTACCCACCAGTGTATCTAAGCTGGATAAGTGTGTATCTTGTATAGCGGCATTGGCTAACAATGTATTAATGTTAGCAACAAAGGTAGCATCAATGCCAGTAATAGTGCTAATACTATTTGTTAGTGTTTGAATCTGTGAGTATGTGGCAAGAGTTGCCATACCGCCGGCAGTTACACCATCTTGAATACGTATAGTTTGTAATCCCGTGTCTACTAATAGTTCACCTAGTGGACCGGTGTATGTGCTAGCCGCGGCTGTATTGCCACGCTTCATTAAAATTCGAGATATATTAATATTTGCCATATTAGATACTTCCACCATCCATAGTGTACGAAGTGGATCCAGGAACTGGCTCTGATTCAGAGTAATATGCTGGCAATACTTCTAAATCTAAAGGAACCCCATAATTATCATCAATGTATAATGGTTGTGTAGTATCTGACGAAATTAACGTAGTCTTAAAAGTTAGCTTATAGAAACGTTGTTCTAAACTGTCGATAGTTGTTTGATCTAGGATAAAGCTACCTAGTCCTTTGGTAATATCTGCAAAAGTTACAGCATAGCTATTAACAGTTAATTGATTTGTTGGATCCTGTATATCTGCTTGAACAGTATAGCCAGTAAGATTTACCGCTTTCTGGTCTTGGTTGCGGATAATAACTTGAATAGGGTTATCGATACCTTGATAGACTTTAATTGGGCGGCTGTACACTTGGCGATTCCTTGTTGTAAATATCGTAGGGTCAAAAACTTGAATTTCTGCAGTATTTGGATAAATGTATGCTTTTACAGTGATCATTTTGTTTTAGGCCTCTTATGCTATATTTATATGGATTGCGCCCTAAAAGTTCGCCGGCCAAGATTTCGACTATAAATAACACAGCAACACTAATAACAACTATTATATCGGATACCGTGGAAGATCACTACAAGCAACTACTCGCCCAATACCCTTACCTTTCACATATAACCTATGGCGGCAATGACTACATCGGTATCATACAAAACTTTGACGAAATTATAACTACACTTTATGATTTTGGCACGTTGAAAGACGCAGAAATCAAGAAGGTGTTCTTGAGTCTAGGCGAGACATGGTGGTGGGAAAGTAATAGATTGATGCCCATCAATGTGTTCCTGAAGCAGGACTGGGCTATTTTTAAGACATGTCTACGTACAATGAACAGCAAAGACGTAGAAATCAAGATGGGACCTTATGTTAGCCTTAAAGAGATGGCTAGCAAAAGATCAAAGCGCAAGAGTATTACACTTGTACGCAAAGTTGTCTAGACGCACTATCGCCGTTAGACAATAAATTCATATTTACTACTACTAAATGTGCGTAGGCACAACTATGAGACTGCTTGAATCCGTAACTACCATCATTCGGTGCGTCCCAAATCGTCTTAGCAACTTCTGCCCACGGTAACCCAATTAAGTGCCGTTTAGCAGGACGAATAACTGCCAGGAACATCATTAATCGAGGAATAGAATTTACAGCCTCTGGAAATTGCACTAGAGTTTTATAATGATTGCCAATGTGTATAAGTTTACCGCAGAACTCTGGGTCGTATAACCTGTCCCACTCTGGTTCTTGTGCAATCAGTTCTTGCAAATGTTCTTCGCTCTTTATCTGCGTATATAATGATACGTTTAAAAAGTCCAACTTCAAATAGCCACGTTCTTCTGCTGCTTCGTAATCTATACTAGCACGACCATGGAACGGATCCATCGGGATATCTGTTACGTACACTCCGGTATTATGAGACACCCATGTCCCGTTGCGATTAATGCTCGCAGGTGTATGTCCAAGTAATTTTAGTGCTTGGGTACGATCACCAAAATCTATGTCAATGTCGGATTTAAATTTCATGAGTATTTTAAGCAAAATAAACTAACTGCTGGATCTTCGGGATTGTAGAAACGCATTTCAATTGCTTCGTGTTTAGATGTATAGTTACAATCGTAATCACGTCGTTCGATTAATCCGTGTTCTTTAAGTTCTTCTTTGATACGCAGAGTTTTAACTGCCCACATCTCTGCGCCGCGTTCTTGGCTATTGTGGGGTATTCTAATTATTTTCATAGGCCTGCCTTATTTAAAATATCTTTTACCCAGAGAGAATCAGCTAGATAATCCTGGAATTTTTTATTCCAGAAAGTGGGATCGATCCAGGAAATGATCATTCCAACTTGATCTTCAGATAGCTCTTCAAGAAACTCAACACCCGAATCACAATTAAACACAACCCACGGGCTAATACGACCGGTAGCAATATGGTGTACCACACGATTACTGTTACCATAACGAAAATAATCGCTAAAACCGTTTTTAAGCTCAGGATGATCGTCGGCATAATCTTGCATTTCATTTAATGCCCTTTCTAATGCGTCTTGTACTGCTTCTCTACGTAAGTACTCATGCAAGTAAGTAACATAAAACTCGTCCTTGCACCAATAATCTAATTTTTTATTGTTCTTTAGTAACCATTCAAGGAAAGCTGTAGGATTAACACCTCGTATACCTACCATGTGTCTGCCCCATTTAACAAACGCATTATAATATGGACTTTTAACAAAGTCTTCGTAGCTCTTTAGCTTTGCACTTCCCTGCGTAATTTCATAGAAACGTAAGTATGCCTTAAGCCCAAGTTGGACCGGGACTTCCTTTTCTTGTTGCCAACGGCGCTTTTGCTCGCAGAGATGCACCGCAAGACTTGATTCTTTACGGAAGTCTTTTTCACAATAGCGACACTTATAGGTCTGATTTAATTCGTTTGTCATCCCACCCAAGTTCTCTTGCCATGCGTTTAAGATCGTCTTTATCATTTATATCCGTTAGTAGTTTAAGGTCGTCTTCTTTAAGATGCGGATACTGTTCTCGAAAAAACTTTACTGCTTTGTTATCTGTTGTTTTTTTCTTTGGAGTAATCCATTGGTGATATTGATTACCCATGCCTGGGCTAACTGTTGTGGCCAATAACCACTGTAGTTTTTTGTGTTTACTGGCACTAACATCAAAGAAATGCTTGTTTAAGTTTTCGTTGCAACTCATAACGTAGTACGATTGTAAGTCTGCGCTACCACCCACTGCACTACCCCAGCGAATCATTAAGAAAGGAGCAAACTTTTTCTTTTCCTGTTCGTCTAAGCTGTCGTAGAAATCCCTGTTCTTACGATCGAACATAGCCATTTCGTTTTTAATGTCTAATTTATTACTCATCTTTAGATTTTTGATTATTACGACGTTCTTGTACTGTTAACTTTTCCTTACCTTTAACAGTTTTGTTCTTACGTGGATTCCCACACATAGTACAATGTGGTTGTCCACAGTCCATTGCATGGTGTTTAGCCAATCGATGCGGTTGTTCAATTAGTTTTTGATGTCCAGCCGACTTAGCAATAGTTAGTTGGCGTTTAATTGCTCGCCAAGCACGTTGTAATCTATTACCGTGTTTGATTTTATCTTCTTCTTTGCTCACTGTATCTCCTTAAACTGGATGCCACCCAGGCGGATCATCGCCCTTTTGTAATTCATATACAATTATAACACGTTCTATAGCTTCTTGTAAAGCAGGATTAGTCTTAGACATTTGATGTATCCGTTCCCATAACTTCATTCGAGAGGTCATTTCGTCACGTTCTTTTAAATCATAATCCCATCCTATAGCAATCCTGTCCCCGGGGTGAGCACCCATTTCACGGGCGTATGTTACCCCATCTGCTTTTTCGTATATGTACGTAGCACCCGGCTTAAGGTTGCCCATGTTACCAAACCTTACCGTAGTTAATGACCTCGCTTTGGCGACTAATGTCTTTAATAAAATAAGCACACACAGGTTTGTCACCTTCAGTAAGTGGTATTGCTAATAGTTGACCTGGCTTGAGTTTTGGGAAATACCATTTAACGTCTTGATAAATGTCTACAATCTCTACAGGGAAAAATTCTGGACGAAAACTAGTTAAAGGATTAAATGTAAAAACATTAAAGCCTCTATCATTAATACTTGTTAACGGAACTACTTCTAAGTCGCCAAAGTCGGGTTCGCCGATTAAGATTTGCCAATCCACTGGCATACGAATAGTATGTTCGCCAATGCGTAAGACTAATGCTGGGCTGTTAAACGATTCTAAGAAGATTAAGGGAATATAAAAGTAATCCGGTTCTTTAGGGTCGCTATTATCCAATACACAAAATCTAACTTCATCTATTTCGTCTGGGATTTGGTCCATTGGATAAGCTGTGTTATCTAAGGTTAAAATTCTCATTGCCAGCTGGCCTTTTCTATTGTAAATGGGTAATTTGCTTCTTTATAAAACTGTTTGCGCTTGGTTAAATGTCTTTTAGCAAATTTGCAAGTACTTGTTATGTCCCAAATTTGGACAAAGTCTTTGTCTTCCGCTTTACGAATCCCACGCCCAATGGACTGGATGACTCGAACAAAGGACTTACCGGGCTCAATAAGCACAAGATTAAAAATCCTAGGGATATTAATGCCCACAGCAGCAACACCATAGGTAGCAATAATAATCTTATTAGTACTTGTTGCAATTTCGTCATATTCATCTTTTCTATCTCCTGCTTTTGTAGATCCGCTAACAAACGCCACGTCAGGTTTGTCTTTAAGTAAACTAAACAACGTGCTTAGTTCTGCTTGTAATATTTTACCTGTTTCGATCCGGTCAACTAAGATAAGTGTATTACCACCTTCTTTAATTGCATCAATCATTTTAGCTAAATGCGCTAATCGTTCTACTGTAGTTGTTAGATATTTTAATTCGCTTTGATAATCTTTATATTCTACAGAGTCTACCATTTGCACAATGTTTACGTGACAATTAGCTAGATGTCCTGCTTCTTGTAATTCGCTAGCACTTAGCTTGCCTACTACTGTGCCCAGGCTACAGAAGATACTGACTTTTTCATAATCTTCTTTAGGAATAGTACCCGTTAATCCCCAACGAATAGGTACCTTGGCAAACACGCCGGTGAGCAAAGTCTTTAATGCGTCTGCTTTGGCCATATGTACTTCGTCGACCATTACCAAGACAACATCTTCAATGAACTCACCGATGCTTACTTCTGCTGTGCCAGCTTGGGTATTTTTTAATAAGATATTTAAACTCTGCCAAGTACAGATAGTATGTGTGCGACCAAATTCTTTGCGATCACCAAAGTATACACCTACATCAAGTCCTAAGTTCTTGTAGTCAGCTTCGGTTTGTGTAACTAAACTTTTATTAGGAACAATAACAATACTACGCCCATACTGCTCTATACTTTTACTTAATGCAGCAGTCATAATAGTCTTGCCGGCACCTGTGGCAATTTCTTGTATGCTTTGTGGATTCTGCAAGAAGTTGTTAATAATCTCAACTTGATAGTCCCGGAACATAATAGGTTGTCCTGCTTGCGGGTGTCCTTTAGGCCACGTCTGATCAGAGAAGGTATCCTCTGTGAACTGAGTAAAGTCAAATTGAGTTTTATAGTCGCGCAGATCTTCTACTTCAATATCATAGTTTCTTTGCTCTAAGAAAGGTAAAATGTCCGGTAACAAGTTAATGTATGTACTGCCACCAAGCTGAAAAAACGCAACCTTGCCGTCCCACCGTCCCAATCTAACACTAGGTTGATATCTAGCACCCGGGATTTCGTACTTAAACTTTTTTACTAACGCCGTACGGTCAGCAAGATCCAATCCCTCAATCTTTACGTTTACTTCATCTTTAATTATTAGTTTAGCTTGCATAGGTTTTATTATACGATGTTACTAGCACGTTGTCAAACTCTTTATCAAATTCTTGGTGTGCAATAATATGAAAACGATATTCTGGACTATTATTAATTACTGTGTGCCTATTTGATATGTTTAGCATATATGCAGAGCTTTCTGTAAATGGTACTAGTCCGTAGCCCTCCATAATAAACTCGCAACCTGTGGGCTGTGTTATGGCAATGTTTACTGCTCTAAGTGCATCCGGGGGTGTGGTATCTTGATGTACACTAATTATACCACCTGGGGCTAATTCCATAACACGTAGTCTACGATACCCTGCATTTGGCCAGGTGTTCTTAAAATACTCAACTGTTTTGGGCATTAGCATTTCTGCTTCGGCTGTCCATACATGTGGACGAGCATCGTTGTAGTGTGCATCTTCTCTGGTAGCATCGTATGCTTTGCCGTGTATGCAAAAACTACGCCACCCTTCGTGCTCACCGTAACTGTCTCTATGCTCCACTAGTAAATGTCTAATGTTTAGTATTTCTGAGTATATGTAATCTGGTATCGCCACTTCGAGCTGAATCCAAGGTACATTGCTTTGTTCTCTAATCCAAGTAGCATCTGCCCTAGGATTAAACTCAGGCCAAGGTAAGTTGCCTGCCCTATTTTTATTGGCAAATAGTCGACTAACTTGTTTAACATCAACCATAATTTTTTAACATTGTATATTTGTAGTCTAGTATATTAGACATCCATACTACCCCGGGTGTATGTTGCTGGCAGTACTTGACCATATCTTGATTGTGGAACAGTACTGTGACATGTTGACGTGCAGTTGCCCACTGTTCAGCAAAGTTTGTAACATTGTGTTCTGCACATTCTCGATCAAACATTTTATTTACTGTGTCTACAAGTACGCTAGGTTTTAATAATTGTAATTGCTCTAGCCGGGTACGTGGTTGGTTGTCAAGCAGATAGTGTGCGATCTTATGTTCTTTAATGTAGTCGCTGACAAACTTACCATAGTCGACTCCATCCCAGTTAAGCCATAGTTCCATAGCAAAGTCTAACTGCACTTGGCTAATGTCTACTAGATTGATCTGCCCAGGTAATAATAGTGCATGAAAGACCCAGAATAGTCCGCTTGCTGGTGTAGTTAGCTCTTGTACTTGGTTGACTGTGTATTGTTCGTTATTAAAAACCCATAGTTGATTTTCTGCAACATCACAGTATTCTTTTTGTGTTGCTAGGTATTCATTGACTAGCTCAGGTCTATACAAATACAGTTTATTTTTGCGAAGTATTTGTTTAAAATTTACAACTAGTTCTCCACGCATAAACTGTCTAGCAAGCAACTTAGCACCAAAGAAGTTGCCCGAATAGTTATGTAGTTTATCTGTGCCTTTAATCCACCACGGGGTATAATCATCATGGATATTTTCTTGACTACGCTTGGCTACAAAAGTTGAAAATGCTTCATTGCCAAAATCTGTAGAACTAAATTTATCTAATTCTAATAGAAACGCCTGTGGATGTAAGTAGTAAGGAATACTAGTATCTTTGGGATCAATTATATGTCCTATAAGTCCCTGATGTGGGTAACGCCTAAGGTCTTCTACAAATTCTAGTACGTTAACAAATACTGTACCACTGTCTACAAACATAGCATACTTGTAATCCTGTGCAAGATCAAATCCTTCTGCAAACTCGTTGCACTCTATAACAGGCAAGCCAGTTGCACGACCAAAGTACTCAAACTTAATTGACTGTACAGTTAGGTTCTTCAATGGACCACGTCTTACTACAAATACCAAATCATGCATCAACTAATTCCAATCGCAATGGCTCATGATTATCTTTTAATCCAGCAATAAACTTATCAACGTCAGGCATCGTGCCGATTTTAATACCGCCGAACATTTGTTCTACTGTCCAAGCAGGTATTCCCCAGTGCCGACACCAGGCCCCTCGATACTGACTAAACCAGGCCTCAAACTCCGCGATATCTGCAGGTAAAGGTTGCGGATTGACGCAAATACGTAGCTGAAAGTTTAATCTTAACATAGGCTTGGCCAACTGACACAGGCGTTCTAAGTTATCGGGTTCGCCTTCTCGCCAATAATGGTATGGTGTTTTACCCAACTCGCTAAATGCTACATAGCAATCACCAAACTCAATATTGGGTTGGCAAGTCGCTAGCTCATCCCAATCATACTTAACATCCAATGGTCCACTTAGTATGCCATAGGTTAGTCTAACATCAACATCAGTTAAGTGATTCTTAATTGCTTCAAACATATGGATAGCTTCGTGATACAGTAACCATTCTGCTTGTCCATTAAATCCAAGTTCGTATTTTTTATGTAGCTCGTTTAAGTATTGCTGATCCTGTAACTGTGTAGTGTCAATTGGAATACCAAACTCGTCAGCGTACTCAAGTAATTGCTGTGTAGCAACTTCTATATTATAAGAATAAGGATTGTCGTAAGTGCTAAAGCGCAATAGCAGTCGTTGGAGATGCTTTAACATACCAAGAACCTTGGTAGTTGTTTTATTTGTATTTGTTATTATTGTATATGCATTATTGTTGGTTGTATGGACAATGATATTTTTCATATGCTTTTAATTTCTTGTGCCTTGGGACTTTTAGTGTATACGTCTTTGGTAAAGTATACAATTTTTTCTGCGGTTTGTATCCACATCTGGCGATCGCCGCCAAACAACATACCAGCACTACTAATTAACAATGGAATATCTGTTACAGGAGCACGTGGGATCTTTGTAGTATACACAACACGAGTGTCTGCTGTGATTTCTTCTTTTCTGTCTAGTCTAACAATTTGGTCAACAAAGAATTTATTAAACTCAGTTAATAGTCTGTCGCTTAAATCTGCTTCATAAACATAAATTGGAAATCGATCAGTTAACCGAGCATACTCAACAATTTCTTTAACTGTGCTATTACTTAATGCAGGATCTACTTTAAGTGTTCGATTGGCACACAAACTCCAAAACCTATTATTGAAATTTCTTATTACATCTGCTTCGACATTAGTATTTACTGTATATCCAAGAATAGGTGCATAGTCTAATAGTTTTAATATATTTTCTAGCTTAAAGCCGCCTAGGTTCTCATTGATGTACTCTATCAGAGACGTTGGAGCATTAGTAATTGTTAAATTATCCCCATCGTAATTTAACTCAACTTTATAAGTAGTTGATTCCACGGCTGTTATTAACGCCATTACATCAGTTACACTTTTATCTATGTCAAACTTTTCAGCTACAGCAAACGAATAAAACCAATTTAAATTCCACTCAGTTAATGCTACATCATATACACGAGTATCTCTATTAAACATAACAGAGCCCTTGCTTTCTTTACTAGCGGTTCTAACAAGGTCAATGGTATTTGGATTAAACGGAAACTTTACTTTGATACTATCGTCTTCGATCCAAATGCGACTGGTACGATCAATTTCACGTATAGGTAATCTATACTGCGGAGTTTTAACTGGAGTAATGTCGATATTGTGTTTGGCCAATTGACGTTCGTATTTTAGAACCAGGTCTGTAGCCAACCTGGCCTGCTTATCTGTGTACCCACGTTGACCTATAGTTTGTTCAGCCAAACTTGGAACAACCTTCATGTCGTATCTAGCTAGACTTATAATAGGGTCAGCTACCGTAAAGATATTATGATTACTCTTACCATTGGGCTCTCTAAAGCCGGCAATAATTTCAATATAATCTTCTACGTGCGGGAATGAGTACATTTTATTTGGCATACGTTATTATAACATAGATCAAAGAATAGTGCAAATAAAAAATCCCCGAGCGTTTAAACCCGGGGACGGAAACCATAACTCAGGAGCTAGAATCGAGTTATGGGCTATAGCGTTGCCGCTATAGAAACTGGTTGCAATAAATGTAATGGCTCTTTCATAAAAATACAAGGCATCACAATGCGTGGAAATTGTGCTTCTGGCGCCACACGAATTTTATGCGGCATCTGGCTGTTAAACACAATCGGCTTTAATGTTTCGGTTTCGCCTATTTTAGTACACTTTGATAAGTCTATAGTATCAAGTCTGTAATACTCATAGCCAAAACTATTAATCATGGGCGTTACTGTGGCCATTAGTTCTTCGGGAACTGTATACCACTCATTGTATGTATGCTGAGTATTACAGATGGGAAAATTTATTTTAGCAGTAACCGGTAACTCATCAATATGTAAATTTACATCATCGTGCCGATTCCATACTGTAATACCAATTTCTTTAACACGCAGGCCTAAGCTCATAAAGTACTGGTGTATCTCAGGAACCGCACGTACTATGTCAGCTGTTTTAATTTTGTTCCACAACTGCAAGTCAGTACGGGTTAAAAGATCTGTATTATCACGAAGATAATTTAGAACTTTTTCCTGGATAATAGACTGCACATCATCTGGGCAGTCTATTATGTGATACGGTTTTAACATTAAGCGGCTTTCATGCAAGTTACTTGTGCCATAGCTTTCCATTTAAGTGGAAAACTCTTACGCAAGTCTGCTACCTTAATAGCCATACGCAATGACATTTCGCGGAACTTATTCTTGTTCACTTCCATGAACTCAATAATTTCATCTTGTTCACATTGTGCAAACTCGTATTCACTAAACAACTCACCATCTTGAGCAATCTGCTTGATACGCAAAATCTTATCACGCATTGTGTCTAGTGTTAAATCTAAATAGTGACAACGGGATTGTAGTGCATCTAAGTGATCACGCAACTTCTGACTTTTCATTTTGTCAAACTTCAAGTTGGTGATAAAGATTACGCTACCCTTAAACTCGAATGAGTCAGGAACTCCTTCACGACGCAACATATGGCTATCTGACAACCAACTAATCTTACGTTTCTTACCAGAATCCAAGGCACCTTTAAGTAAGTTCAAAGATGTGTCATCAAGCAAAATACTATCACAGTCATCAAACACCAACATACAGTTGGCATCGGAATGCTTATACAATGCACAATACAAACCAAGGGCACTGGTACTACCTTTAATAACTTCTGCACGTAACCGCTTGCCTGAAATCTGGTCAAATAAGCAAGCCTTTTCTACAATGCGTTCTACACCAAAGCTCTTACCAACCCCAGGAGGACCACTTACAATCATGGCGCGGATATCACCTGTGGTTGCCGCTGTGGTCATTTCATCTAAAATCTCAAAACGTTGACGAATACGAGCAATAACTTCTTCATCGGATTCTTGTGCTGTTTCTAATGCCACTGCTTCGGCTACAGGGGTATTGCCAGCTTCAACAAATTCTTGTTCGCTTACAAACTCATAGTCACTCATGCCTTCAACCTTTACACGGATGTCTTCTGGAAACCCAGGAAACTTACCACCATTCTTAACTGTCACGTATCCACCTTTAGCTGTGTTTTTATATTGTTCTACCAATTGGAATACTTGACCTGAAACTTCTGTAGTACGATATGCGCCGTTCTTAATGCGGATAAAAGATACATTTGACATACTTAGCTCCTTCTTATTAACAATACAACTATTATACTATTTTGGGAATTAATGGTCTACCAAAATTATTTTTGATTAGCACTATGAATCTGACAATGCTTGTACCCGCCATTCATGCTTTCAACCATTGCACGGGCTTGCCCAACATGGAGTGCTTGTACAGTCATTTTAAGATTCTGTGTCGAACTTGAACCAGCCCAGCTACCTGAATCAGCACGTTGACCTAAACTGTATGAAACTTCAAATAATTGCATTTGTTTCTCCTTGTTATTTACTATAACAACAGTATAGCATTTTGGGAATTATGGGTCAAGCCCCATAATATACTGCATCAGCGTCGGCAAGCTCTTCGGCCTGTTCCAACACATCAAAATCTGACTCTTCTACTACCCAACCCTGGCTACGCAATTCTGCACGGCCTGCTGGTGTTTCTTTCATCCGGTCCATTTGATTATGAATCGCATTGATGGAGGCTTCTAAATACTCACGATCACGCCACTGTTCAGGAGTAGCGTAACGTGGACGAAAACCAAAGAAATCCTTATGGAAATCACTCAAATAACTTTGTAATTCGTCAACTGTTAAATCTGCTAAATGATTCTGGCTCATTGTTGCTCCTTGTTATTCACTATACAAGTATTATAACATTTTGGCCATTATGGCACAACCGAAATCAAACGCGATCTAACCCCACGTAATACCCACGATCTGCGGTGTCGTTTTTATGCAACACCACTGTGGCTTTGTTAGTAAGCACTAACGCAGGAACATTATCTGCTTCATTGTATTCATAATCCACAGCATTAACCCAATCTGTAAATTCTTTATCTGCAGGAAATGCTGACTCATATTCTTCAATAATCATGTTCTTCAGTTTCATATTAATCCTTAATTAAAATATTGAAAATAGGTTTTTTCTGCTTCTGCTCGACGTTTATCAATTTGTTCGATTAATGCTAAACTGCTATATATTTGAGCCGTATCTACTCCGTGCTCTTGATAACCTTCAAACAACATTTCTAAATACCCGTCCGAGGGATATTCATCTGGATTATCGCCGGCCATATAATATGTCATAGCTGGTACGGATTTTCCATCGTGAAATACACGAACGATTTTCTTTAGATAATAGGTTGGATAACCTTCTAATGCGTCCAGGGCCCGTTCACAGTCTGCGGTTATTTCCCATAGCACTCCACGAGCAATAAACTCAGGATTTGGAACTATGTCCGCATGCCGAGCAAAACGGAATTCATGGTCAAGTAAACTGGCGGCACCCAAACTGACAGCCTGAGGGCATCTTTGGGCCATTTGGGATTTATTAGTGTTCATCCCATAAGAGAACATTAGTTTTGTATTCTTCATCATACAAACATTATACAATATTGGGATTTATTGGTCAAGTGGGGATAAATAAAGTTGTAGTTCGCGATATGGGGATATCCAACTACTCTAACAGTTTATAAGGAACTATCAGCGTATGAATATTTATTATGTTTATGCTTACCTCCGTAAATCTAACAACCAACCTTACTACATAGGTAAAGGCAAAGGTAATAGAGCTTACAAAGGACGCCATAGCGTTTCTATCCCAAAAGATTTATCCAGAATAGTTATACTTGAAACTGGTTTAACTGATGTAAGTGCTTGTGAATTAGAACGTAAAACAATACGTCAGTATGGTCGCAAGGATTTAGGTACAGGAATTTTACTTAATAGAACAGATGGCGGCGAAGGTGTTAGCGGTGTATTAGTAAAAGAGTCGACCCGAGAATTACATCGTCGAAAACATTTAGGTAAACCAAAACCTAAATCAAGTCGACCCGGAATATTAAATCCGTTTTATAATAAACAACATACAGCAGAAACTAAACATCAACAAAGTTTAGCTAAACAAGGAGATAATAATCCTATGTTTGGTCGTAAACAAGCAAGAATAACTTGTTTACATTGTCGTAAAGAATCTTCTGTAAATACTTTCTCTCGATTTCATAGCCATTAAAAAGCCCCTTTCGGGGCTTTTGTTTTTACATCATGCCAGGCATTTGTGGCTGTGGATTATTAGGATCCTTAGGAAGATCGTAAATAGCACATTCCGTGGTCAACAACAAACCTGCTACTGATGCGGCGTTTACTAATGC
>Ga0208497_1000505_pt1 | contig 17812 bp, 8 predicted proteins | sample CryBogCBE25Aug07_FD_184555 | JGI IMG/M metagenome (GOLD analysis project Ga0208497, IMG submission 184555) | Freshwater microbial communities from Crystal Bog, Wisconsin, USA - CBE25Aug07 (SPAdes) | ecosystem: Environmental > Aquatic > Freshwater > Lake | place: Crystal Bog, Wisconsin, USA...
AATGTTGAAAAGTTTCCGTTGCTGTTAATTCTTATGGCACTAATACTTTGAATTAACGCACCAGCACCATCTGCTCCGTTGTATAAATTTAAGTAACCATCGACACCTAATGCTACAGTATAACCATTATTTGTTAAACTGCTAAACCCAGTTGGTATAGTTGGTTTATCTGTTAGTTGATTATAACTTGTAACTAGTGTAGGTTTATTAGTTAAGTCTGTATAACTACCACTGAACAATGATGGCTTGTCTGTTAGTTGTGTATAACTTGTAACTAGTGTAGGTTTATTAGTTAAGTCTGTATAGTTGCCACTAAATGGTGTAGCTATACTAATAGTACCGTCGGAGTGTACATTAATATTACTACCAATGATAACACCACCGAGTGTTGTAGTAGTAGCAGGAGTTGTAAGTCCTGCCGGCCCTTGCGGACCAGTTGGCCCTGTATCGCCAGTATCGCCTTTTGGTCCTTGTGGGCCAGTTGGTCCTGTAGCCCCTGTATCTCCAGTATCACCTTTTGGCCCTTGTGCTCCGGTAGCCCCTGTTGCGCCAGTAGCCCCTGTAGGTCCTGTAGCGCCGGTATCACCTTTTAGTCCCTGGATACCTTGTGGACCTTGTGGGCCTACCGGTCCTACAATTTGTCCAACATCATGCCAAGCATTATCTGCGCCCCAGAACCATAAGTTACCAGTATCGGATACCAAATATCCGTTGTCTAAACTATTACCAGTAGGCGGTAAATCTGCGGCTGTTGCCACTGTTCCAAGTAGTGTTACACTAACACCTTGTGCTCCAGTGTCGCCTTTTTGGCCTTGTATACCTTGTGGTCCCTGTATACCTTGTGGTCCAGTAGCCCCAGCAGGTCCTGTACTTCCCGTAGGGCCAGCAGGTCCCTGTGCGCCTGTACTTCCCGTAGCACCTGTGTCGCCTTTTGGTCCTTGTGCGCCCTGTGCGCCCGTAGCGCCTTGTATTCCTTGTGGCCCAGCAGGTCCGGTAGGTCCGGTAGCGCCTTGTGGTCCGGTAGGTCCAGCTGGAACCGATGCCCATAATACACTAGTTCCGTTAGTTTGTAAAAACTCGCCAGTATGTCCGTTTTGTGTAGGGTAAGTGGCAGTACCACCTCCACTACTAACTGCTAATCCTATCCACTTGTTGCCGTCCCATACGTAAGTAACATTATTGTCGCCCGTGTATTGATCACCAGCTTGCGGATTGCTTGGAAAATTTAGAATTGCCATTCCGGGAGTCCTTAATTAGTATCCGCCAGTTAACGGTGCTCTTGCCCATGTGTTAGTTGCTATACAAATATAAACGTAATTAGAATCATAACTAATTTGACCTAGAGTTCCGGTTGCGTTTGATGCTTGAGTTCCTAAACCTATACTAGTTGCTAGTCCGGTTCCTCTTGGACTAGCATCTACCCATCCGCCGTCAAAGTAAACATACAAGCGACCACTTACTTCATCATCTAGTCCGGTTCCTCTTGGACTAGCATCTACCCATCCGCCGTCAAAGTAAACATACAAGCGACCACTTACTTCATCATACCACAGTGTTCCATCTGGATGTGTACTTGGTGCAGTTGAACTAGCAGTGATCGGTGCGGCACTAGGTGTTACAGTTGGCAATGTTTGCCATATTAAGTTAGTCCCATCTGTGGTCAAATACTTGCCACTGTTTCCAGTTGGTGTAGGCAAGTAAGTGTGTAAGTTTGCGTACAGTTCAGTAAAGTTAGCATTAACTTTAGTAAACGCTGTGCGTAACGGATCTCCTGATCTGTCGTTTGCACTTTGACCGATGTTGATAGTTAATTGGCTCATTATACTCTCCCTACAGCAACTTGGATAACTCCGGCTTCACCGTAGTCTTTATCTTCTAATGCTTTACCAATTACAGCACCAAGTGTTGGTGTCGATGCACGAACAGCGTAACCAGGAGTTGCACTTGTTGTCAGCATGTCTCCCTTCTTGACCCGACCTACTACTTTAACCGGAACTCGTCCCGCCAGTGCAATACAAACTTTAATACCCTTTTGTTCTGCGTTCATTACATACGCTGGATTAGTTGTTACTACACCAGCACTACGAGTATCGTTGATCTGAGTAGTTGTTGTAACTTCTTTATCTCCACCAAATACTAATACAGTGCCTGGTTCGTATTCTTGATCGCCTTCGTAGAACTCAGCCAAGTCGGCGTAGGTAGCTTGTAATTTACTTGCACCAGTTAAACTCCAGTTACCTTGAATAGTACCAGCTGTTGTATCTGCACCAGTAGTTAATGTTAATGATTTTAATGTACCTAAGGTCACATCCCATGTGCTCGAAGCTTGTACACTCCATTGTCCAATAACCTGACCAGTACTTGCACTACTACCAGTAGTAAACAATGTTGCTTTTAGTGTACCATTACTTGTATCTAAAGTTCCATAAGTTGCAATATTAGTATTGCTTCCAGTACTACCTGTAGCAGTTATAAAATCAAATGCACCAGGAGTTGTAAATGTTAAACTAGTATTGTTAAGATAAATTGCTTTGTAAGAACTTATTTTTAAATAGCCTACATCAATTTCTTTACTACTACCTGTTTTTAATATGCTACTAACTCCATTACCACCTGCACTAGTTACAGCAGTTACCCCGTAAGTATTATTAGCAGTATTAGATCCATCATAAGTGACAGTCATTATTCCGCTAGATGCAAAACTGCTATTAACGATACCACCTGCACTAGTTACAACCTGACTTGGAGTATACGTAGTTGGGCTGGCAAAACTACTGCCTAGGTTACCTAATATAGTTCCATTACTAATATATTGTAATTTAGTTAATGGTATACCAGTAATAGCACTTGTACTTGTTAAATGTGTAATCCAACCGTTAGTGCTGGTAAATTGACTACTATCAAAACTTACTAGACCTAAATTGGCCTGTGTAATACCACTAGCACTTGCTTGTGTACCAGCCGCGTTCATAGCTAGTTTGCTTTGAGCAATGCTTGCTGTTGCACTGATTTGGCTATTAACAATTACTCCACTAGCAATACTATGTGTAATTGCTCCAGTAACACTATTAAATGAAATAGCTACATCACCTGCTACCGCAGTAGCATTACGCCATTTAGCCAGTGTAGCATCGTATACTAATAAATTTCCATTAGCTAGTCCGGATATTTGTAAATCTGTTAATGATGATAATTTTCCAACAGTACTTAATCCTGCATCTACGTAAGATTTATTAGCACCGTCGGTTCCGATAATTGGAGTACCTACGTTGCTAATAGTGTAGCCGGCCATGTTAAGGCTACCTTTCATGGCCAATGCTCCGCCTAAACTTAGATATCCATAACCAATTAAATTAGTCAATGCAATTGGGCTACCGCCATGGTCTAAACCTAAACGTCTGTCGATATATCCACGAACAGCACTTTGTACACTTACAGTATCGCTAGCGTTATTAGTCATGCCACTGTCTGTAGAGAATTCACTTACAACAACACCGCGTTTAAATCCTAATCCATCTAAATTACTCAACGCAATACTTGCACTAAATGTAACTGAACCAGTTCCTTGGTCAACAGTAAAGAAGCACTGTCTGTGGAGAATTCACTTACAACAACACCGCGTTTAAATCCTAATCCATCTAAATTACTCAACGCAATACTTGCACTAAATGTAACTGAACCAGTTCCTTGGTCAACAGTAAAGAAACGACCTACACGGAAAATACCGTTTTGGTCAGTACTTACATAGAATACACGACCTACGCCTTCTTCTAAAATTTCTTGACTTTGCTGTGCGCTCTTAGCAGGGTTACCATAGATAACTGTTGGCCAGTTAGTAGTAGTATAGCTACCGGTACCAATGTTTAAGAAGTCATGGCTGGTAGCACGACATGTACTAATACGTGTAGTAATCTGCGCACCCTCTGCCGCTGGATAACCTATACGTAATGTTGCCGCAGTACTAGAGCTAAATGGCTTACTAATACCTAATTGTGTGCTAGTACCATTAGTACTTTCATTAGTAATAGTTGTTACAGTAGTAAATTGTCCGTATGCGCTTACAGCACTATTGGTTGTATTAGCATAACTAACAGTGCTGCCTGCACCAATCATAGCATATAAGTTTGATATATTACCAAGTGTTTGACTATTGTTAATAGTATAAACACCAGCACCACCGTTAACACCTGATACAAATCCTGTAATATATGTATTAGCAGTAAGAGATGCACTGGCTCCTGTTATAATTTGACCTAGCACAATAGTACCAGTAGTTAAACTAGTTACAGTCAATGACGTGCCACTAATATATCCTACAAATGTACTGCTAGTAGTTCCCACGGCTGTGATAACTGCACTACCATTATAACCGCCAGGATTAAATCCGCTAATTGTAATAGTTGTGCCTACTCCTGGGCTATTACTTTGTGTAGCAAAACTCAAAGTTACAGTAGTTCCAGTAGCACTCAAATAAGTTGTTTGTATACCCCATGTTCCTGGATTATATGGATAGCTTAATGTAATTCCAGATATTGGCCCTGCATTAACACTTGCTGAAATACTAGCAGAATTTAAACTCAATAACGGGCTTAGTGTGTTACTAGTACTTAATTGTACGTAACTGCTGCCAGTGTTGATACTAGCAATGTAATAAATGGTTCCGCTAGTTATACCGCCTAATACTGTTCCAGAAACCGCAGTCCAACTTCCAGTAGATTGTGTAGTAGTGACTAACGGAGTCAATGTACTACTGCTACTAACAGTAATATTATTACCACTGATGCTGGCAATATAGTATACACTTCCAGAACTTAATCCACCGAACGAGCTTCCACCAGTTCCACTCCACGAGCCAGCTGAATTACTTACGGTCAATGTACTGGTTAATGCTGAGTCTGTTGTAACAGTAATTTGATTTGTGCCGCTGTTAATAGTTGCAACATAATATGTTGTGCCGCTAGTAACTCCGCCAAATGTATTACCTGCAAGACTTGTCCACGCGCCCGCACCATTAGTTACACTAATTGCACCGCCACCAAAACTTGAACTAACAGTAATTTGACTTCCACTGACACTAGCAATATAATAAGTTTGTCCGCTAGTGATTCCGCCAAGTACGCTGTTTGATACACTGGTCCAACCACTAGTTCCACTAGCACCATTAGTTAATGTAACTGTTGGACTTAGTGTAGGGCTAGTGCTTAATTGAACTTGATTTGCAAGCGGAGCACCGACAACATAATATGTTGTGCCACTAGTCAAGCCGCCGAGTACAGATCCTGCTACACTGGTCCAGCCACTAGTTCCACTATTACTTTGTGTTAATGTAGTTACTGGACTTAGTGTAGGACTAGTACTCAATGTAACTTGATTGCTATTGATGCTGGCAATATAGTACGTTGTTCCAGCAATAACGCCACCTAATGATCCGCCAGTTGTTATAGAAACAGGTGTACTTGAGTAATTTGATAATCCAAGATTTGCACCACCAAACGAACTACTAATTGCTAACTGTGTACCATTAGCTAATACTTGCGTAATGTAATATGTAGTTGATCCAGTAATGCCACCGACTGTGCTTGAAGCTACAAAACTTTCTCCAACAGCCATACCACCGGTACTGACCACAGTTATTAAATTATTAGTTCCAGTGATTGCAGTACTAGTTTGCAATACATTTGTATTAACAGTATAACTAGTTCCAAGTGTTGGAGTTCCTGATGCACTTTGATTCAATGTGTATGTACCAGCACCGCCCGCACCTGTGCCAAATGCCACAATGTATGTTCCAGCAGTTACAGCAGTTCCTGTGATAAGCATACCAACTGACAATGCACCTACAGGAGAACCCGTTACTGTTAAAGTAGTTGTACTAATAGTACCAGTGAATATTGAAGAATTAGCCGCAGTAATATATACACCGCTGGTGCTAGTCAACGAGCCTCCAGTTATAACCATGCCTACTGCAAACGTACCAGTTACACTGCCAGTTGGAGTAAACACATTTCCTGCTACTGGACTTGCGGCACCATTACCAATGATACCAGTAGTAGACGTAGCTGTAGAAGTAGTAGTGGCAGTTAAGTTAACTGTTTGACTTACTGCTGAAAAGATAATACTTTCGCCTTGTACTAATGCGGCAGTTGAGCTTAATGTAGCTAAATTGCCACTAGCACTTGTAGCTGTTAATGTAACACTAGTATTGGTAACTGCGGTTGGAATTATACTGGATCCTTGAATGATACCAGTAGTGCTACTTAATGTGACATAATTACCAGTACTAGCAGTTGCAGTTATAGTAGGAGTTTGAGTAACAGCAGTAAACACAATTGGTTCGTTAACTACAAGTCCAGTTACTGAACTTAATGTCAACAATCCGCCTGTACTAGAAGTAGCAGTCAATGTTGGAGTATAAGTTACTCTAGTAAACACAATTGGTTCACCAACTACCAGTCCTGTGACAGTGGTTAATGTTAGATAATTTCCAGTACTTGTTGTAGCGGTTAAGTAATCATTTTGTGTAGTTGCAGTAAAGATAATACTTCTACCAACTACCATACCAGTAGTTGAAGCTAATGTTAACACTCCGCTATTGTTTGCCGCAGTTAAGATACTGTTCTGTACACTATTAGCTGTAAACTGTATTGGCATGTAGGTTGTCAGTCCACTTACACTACCTAAAGTTACACCAAGTGTTCCTGAATTAGTTGCACTTGCAGTTGTAGAATATACTCCTGTAATTTGTGCATATCCGTTGTATAATGGATTACTATTATTAGCTACTTGATAATATGTTCCAGCAGCCGGAATATTTGACAATGTTAGATTTAATGATGCCAAATATGGACCGCTTCCACTTAGACTATTAAATCCAGTAATGGATGTTGTAGTACCTGTTGTAAAACTTCCCGGTGCAGTTGGATATGCTAGTGTAACTTGTGTAGTTATAACACCTGCATTAATAACACTATTAGTTGTAGGATTGCTAGATAATACAGGTGTTAGTACACCATCGCCATAGCTTAGTGTGATAGTAGGAGCACTAGTATATCCATATCCAGGGCTGACCACTGTTACAGTAGCAATAGTTCCATTAGATACTGTACACGTTGCAATGGCTTGATTAATTGCTCCACCGCCTGTAATAGTAATGGTAGGTGCAATTCCACTTCCATATTGTGTTCCTGCATTGGTGATACTAATACCACTTAATGTAGCTACCAATGTACTAGTTACACTTGCGCCTGATGGCAACCAAGCAGCCGGACTGATAATAAACGTATTGTTAACAGTATTGATACTTTGAATAATTGTACTTGGTTGTACAACAGCTCCTGAACTGGAACTAGTTACAACCATGCCTACACTAAGACCAGCTACGCTAGCCACAGTAATCAACGTTTGATTTGCAACACTTAATATTTGATAAGTTCCGTTGTAATTACTGTTAGCTTGACCAGATACAGTCATATAACTATCTGCTAACGGTAATGCAGTTCTAAACGGAACATTATATGTTACAGCAGTATATGTTGTTCCTGTCGGGCCAGCGGCACTGCTAGCATAAGTCATAGCATTTAAACCAGTACCATCGGCGCTATTATTATAAACACTATTAGGATCGATGGTTAGATAACCATTAGCCGCAACACCAAATGTTATTGTTCCGCTTGGAGTACCTGAAGCCGCCGCACTTAAAATTACAGTTGCAGTAAATGTAGTAGTACCAGTTATAGTAACTGATGACACAGTCTGGGTTCCATTAAATCCTGAACCTGTAATAATCTGGCCAACACTAATTGTTCCTGCAACACTAGTTACTACTAGAGTGTAAACACCGCTTACGGCAGTATAAGTGCTATAGATACCTGTGGCAATAAATGTTGGTACAGTATAACTTATAATTCTATGTACACGACCGCCCCACCCTGTTATATAAATTCCTTTATTAATTTGGTCAATGGTTGATTGCAAACTAATTTGTAATACAGCAATCTTATTATCACCAACAGTTGCACCTTGAGTCTTTGCAGGGTTACTTGGATCAGGTTGAGAAATATTAGTTGTATCTATTGTAAATTTATAATAGTTAAAACTAGCATCAGCTTGTAAAATTGCAGTGTTAGCTGGTAAGGGTTCACCAGTTGAATCTGTCAAGTTATAGGCAATAATACGATAAATGTCGCCTAGGTTATCGCTATATTGAACAGCGGTACTTGGACGAGTTGGCTTAACATTGCTAATATTATAAAATTTAATATTTTGATTAACACGAATGATAACTTGTTGGCCATCATACAACGCATAAGCTAGACCTGTAGTAATGGTACTGTTTGTACCAGCAGTACTTAAATTAATCTGTAAGACATTTTGTCCATTGATTGTAACTACAGTATGACTTATTGTACTAACTAGATAACGAACAATAGTACCACCAGCCGCAGTATGGTCAATTTCTAATTCAGCATTATTTGGTGGAATATATTCCCAACCTGTAATGTAAACAGCTAATGCTTGAGTAGTAGCAGTCGGAGTCATCAAACTAGCATATAAACCTTGTTTGTAAACACGAGCTACTTGCACCATGTCGTATGCTAGATTAACTGCATTAGGTAATTCAGTTACGTCATATCCACTTGCTCGCATACCGTAATCGCCGTGCGCATTTGATCCACCAATACTACGAATTTGTCCGCCGTTATTGGCCCAATAGTGAGTATGACAGTAGTAACTAAATGTGCTAACTTGCTCGCTGGCCGCGCCGTTAGTTGCAACTATGGCGTAACCTAAATCGTTAATCATAGCAAAGTCATTGGCCAACATACTACGATTACCACCCATTTCAATATTGATAGTAATATTAGCACCGGCATTTAAAAATGTTACAGCTGAACTTTGTATTGATGTTTTATTGTTTTCAATAATTGTACGATCTGCAAGAACTTGAACGTATCCAGAAACGGGTAATGTAGGAGTTGATCTTGTAGTACCTACTGCTACGCCATTGAATACACCGTCGGCTACATAGTCGACTAGTATATTATTAAGATTAGTTAATGTCGTGGCTTCTGTACTAGTAGCAGGAGATAAATTAATTGTTTGTGATAATAAATTACCAGCACTAACTGTTACAGTTTGATTTTGAACAACTTGAGATAAGATTGTTCCTAATCTTACCAATGCCGCTGTGTAATAAGTTTCTTGTCCTAAAATTTGACTTGTGCCATTACTCCAATATGTTTGAGCATTATCATAAACACTACTATTGCCTCCATACAAGAAGTCATATGTTAGCGCATCTATGAAATAGCCAAAATTTCTACTAAATGTAACTGCGTTGTAATTAAAGATTGCTCGGGTACTATAGTTGGCAGATAACCAAGCTACAATCTCTGATCTAATAAACGCCTTGTTAGCAATTAAAATAGCTACAGCATTGCTGGTATTAGTTGAAGTACCACTAGGAATTGGAAACGTTGGGGTAGGTACTGCTTGTAATCCGTTGTTAAGAATGTTAGTTACAGTTAACGCACTGGCTAATATTGCGGCCTTGCTAGAAGCAGATACCGAAGCTGTAACAGTTCCAAGAACCGTTTGTGTATAAGTTCCAGTTAATGCATATTGTACGCTTGTTGTTGTACAAGCAGTTACCGTAAATGTACCGTTAAAATTACTTGGACTAAATCCTGCAACTGTTATAGTAGAACCTACTGTGTAAGGAGCAGACACTTGAGTGGCAAATGTTATTTGAGCAGTACCGCCGGCACTAGTAGCATTAGTAGCAGTCAGTACTGTGCCAGTACTAGCATTCATTAATGATGCAGTTTGATTGATACCTGATTGTAAGAATAATTGCTGGATACCAGCTACTTGATTAACTGCTTGTAGATAAAATAAACCTGATTTAATAGTTTGATAATTTGATCCAAATATTAAGTCATAAGTTAATGCATCTACTTTATTACCCATGTCTGCTGAAAAACTTGGAATAGTTCCATTAGTTGCTACATTGTAAAATGTTGCAGTATTAAATGGAGTACTTACATCTAATGTAAGTACAACTGTTCCGCTAATTACATTTCCAGACCCGTTGGTATTTTGTGTATAGCTAGTAACATCATTTACTTGATAACGATTACCTTGTACATAATATACACAAGGTATTTGTGGAGCACGTACATCAAGTCCACTATTAATACCTCCAGTCACTGTGACAGTAATACCATTATTGGTTACACCTGTGATATTACCAAACAATCTTCCGGCAAATCCGTCAACAAATTGTCCGCCAGCAAATCTCTTACTGTTAATACTTTGAGTAAAACTTGCACAAACTTGACCATAAGGTGATTTAGTTTTAACTTGCCCCTCTGGATCCAACACCATGGCAAACCCGCCATGCCCTTGGAATGTAAGATTGCTCACACGAGTAGCATCGTTACACAATAACACATCGATTAATTTATTGTTTAAGGCAGTGCTTGTGACATCTAACGGATTACTCAAATAATGGCGACCATAATCATATGTGCCATACAAATGCCAACTACCGCTAGCATAAGTTGTTCTAGCAGGAAATTGATATATCACGCTACAATTTAATGTATTACCACTAATGCTGGTAATTACAGCCTGTCCAGGATTAGGACTACTATTGTCGACTAATACTTTTCCGATCCAGCTTGCTTGAGCTTGCCCCGATCCTAATGTAGCTACTATGGTTCCACTGGTTCCACTAATAGTCAAGGTAGTATTGCTGGCATAGTCTGTTGTGTAGTTAATAAGACCAATTAAATTAGCATCGATAACACTATCTCGGAAGAAGAATATTTTACGCCATGGACTTAAACTAATTCGATCGATAGGTCTAATAATAGTTCTACGGAATTCGTCTCCCTTAATACTACAGTTGGCTGGTAATCGAATTGGATAATCTTCGTAATAAATTCCGCTCTCAACGAAAATTGTTATGTTAAGATCCTTAACAGTCTCACCAAAATCTAATTGCTCGCCAACTTGGAAGAATCCTGGACGAGTCAATCTTACTTGAATAGTATCTTGTCCTGATAGATTATTTGGAAGATATTTAACAATAACTCCGCCTGCACCACTGACTGCACCTAACAATATTTTAGCAGGGATAATGTGTACATCACCGGGCGCTCCCTGATCTACATAACCATTCCCGCCATTATCAAAATTAATGTTATATATACCAGTACCATAAGTAGCAGTAGGAACTACACCTAAACCATTAGCAATAATGTTTAGTACTGTAGTCATGTTAGCAGTGAATATTCCAATAGCAGTCGAGCCTGGTACTACTGGATTAATTTGACCCATTACACTAGCTGATCCGGCTGCAATGGTACTGGCTACAGTTACACTACTTGTAGTGCAAGCAGTTACAGTAAATATACCGTTGAATGTTGAAGGAGTAAATCCGCTAAAATAAATTACTGTGCCAACAGTATAAGGCGCACTAGATTGTGTTGCAAAGGTTAGAGTAATACTAGTACCATTTGCAATGCCAGTGTATACTACAGCAGTAGTTGATCCGCTACTGAATACTTGACTGTATAAATTTTGAAAACGTGTTTGTACGGTTTGATTAAGGACTTGAATACCTAATGCCTTAGCAAATGCAATACCGTCAGTAGTCTCTGTAAGTTGTGTTCCAATAGCTACCGATTTCGCTGAAGCATTTTTATAATAACTCTTACCGGCATTAACAGTTTGATAATTACCGCCAGTGAGAATATCAATGGCCATAGCATCAATAATATATCCTATATCTCGATAGCAAGTAGTTTGATTATAACTAAATCCGCCTTTGTATGTAGCAGATAGATAGTTATTAACAGCGGTAACAATAGATGTTTTATTATTAACAAAAATTGTACGTGCCGCTAAGTTATTGCTATCATAACCGGTTAATGACGGCGAGCTAGAAACTATGGCAGTACTATTACCAATGTATCCTAACATAGCGTTAAACAGATTGTTGATAGTAGTTGCCGCGGCACTTCCATCAACCCATGCTGAATTAAACACTTGTGATGTTGCAGAATAAGTCGGGCTTACTGCAACGTTACTTGTTACTAATGGAATTATATTTTGTAAATGACCGATAGCCGCTAATTGTATAGCTAATTCTGTATTAGAAAATACACTAGCACCATTAGTTCTATATTGATTGGCAGCATAGGTAGTAGCTAAGTTTCCTCCATAAGTTATATCGTAACAAACTGCTTCTACCAAATACTGCATATGACCTTTGAAATATGCTACGCCATCGGCCGGAACAAATGTTGGATATTGAGATATTGTCCATGCATAAGTCTCTTCGCTTAGGAAATTTATATTGGCTAAGGCTGCCGATCTTGCATCTGTAATTGTATTAGACAGGCCTGAAGGACTATTATAAGAAGGAGTGGTTCTACTACTAATACCATTAGTCAATATTCCAGTAATCAAACTAAACAAATTATTAACAGTAGTATTAATACCACTATTGTTAATAATTGAAAATGATGCATTTGCATTAATATAACTTACTGCGGCAGCTTCTAATACAGACTTTTCACCTGAGCTGGTAAATTGAACTCTAGCATCGTGTAAACTTCCTGAACTTGGAACTGTTGGTAAAGTTATACTTGGACTAGGTACGCTTACACTACCTACAATACTAGCAATGGTTGTTAAGTTTGTACTAACACTAGAAGAAACTACACTACCGCCGGTTAATGTAGTATTTTGATATTGTAAGAAACTTGTTTGATATATAACAGCTGGCGCAGTGCTTGTAATAACTGCTTGTACAAGAGTATTAATATAATTGATAGATGCTACTGTGGCCGCTTGCTCACTACTAGCTACTTGTAAATAATTATTTCTCCAATATTGTAATCCAGCATATACGCTTTGACTGTTGCCGCCGTACATGAAATCATAAATCAAACTCCAAACGATATATTTTACATCTCGTTGGCAAGTGGTAGTATTATAGATAACATTAGGATAATTAGATTTTAAGTAAGCAACAATTTCTGCTTGAATGAAAGGAATGTTGTTTAGCAATAAATTCTTAGCATTATTTTGTCCAGTGGTGCTAGTGCTCTGAGAAGCAAAATTTACAGCTGGTATGGTACCATAATTAATAATATTATCTATTACAGATAAACTTGATTGTAGTGCGGCAATGATTGTCGACGAACCTGACACACTAGATAGTTGTGATATAGTATTAACCATATCACTCAAGGCAGCTACAATTTCTGCATTAGTTAATCCAGTATTATAAGAGTTAAAACTTAATGCAATTTGAATACTTTGATAGTTGCTACCAAACACTAAAGATAGTTGCTACCAAACACTAAATCATAACCTAATGCATCTAGTACTGCACTGATATATGTTTCAGTGTTAGATACATTGTAACTATAAGTAGAAATAATATTCTTAGCATAGTTTATACCATCAGTTAATTGTGTCAATTGATTGGTAATGATATTAGCGTTAACAGTATTGAATAAAGTTGCCGCCACACTAGAGCTGTTATGTGTAGTATTAAACACCAAATCATAACCAATTCCGTCTAAAATACTACCTAAAATATTTGTATATGCAACTTGATCTAGTGTAAATGTATTAACATATTTTTTGTTCAAATATGCAATAGTTTCATTTTGAATAAATGTTTTATTAGCTTCGAGTAAATCTGCCGCATCTTGATAACCCACCGCATTAGCATTGCCGCCGGTTAACTGTATGCTTTGGATAGTACTAAATGTTTGAGTAGCTTGGCCTGTAGTACTGGTCCAAGCTATACGTTGCTTATAAGGGCCGGGCTCAATACCAGCCAAATCGATTAAATTACTAGCTTGCAAGGCAGCCGCACCGATAGTTTTATAAGCATATTGCCAATAACGGCCTTGTTTACCAGCCGGAGTTTTAGTCTGGCTGTCATCACCACTAGTAGTACTGACAAACAAATTTACATTACTACTATAGGTATTATTATCTACATAGTATTTTGTAGCCGCTTGTAAGTCATTAACACCGTTAGGAGTACCTGCGCCCGACAAAGGTGCCGGATGATCGCTAAGTGTTAATGCTCCAGTCATGGTATCTCCACCACGATAGACTACATCCTTACGTTGCATAACTTCAGTACTTACATAGTTACTGCTTAGTAATGGATTGTAATCTGGATCACTAGTTTGAGGAGTAGAAGGTTGTGATCTAGACTTAAACGCATTAGTTACTATACCGTTTTGAGCTTGTACATAGTTGCTGTCAGCATAACCTTTGGTTACAGGTAATTGAGCTAGAGTAGTCTGCACACCTATGCTAGCATAAGCTGTGTTAAATTGTGTAACTAATGCGGCGCTAGGATCGCTTAAACGTCCAATAGTGAATAAGTTAGCGTTTAAACTTGTTCCTAAACTAGGTAGCGATTGATTTATCAAATTGCTTGCGGTAGCACTAACTGTAACAGAACTGTTATTACTAGTATCTATTGTAACTCCAGATCCTGCAATTAAAGTTCTTGCAGTAAGCGCAGTACCTGTGCCATTCGACATGATAACTTGACTACTTCCGTAGCTTGAAGGAGCATCGCTAAGAGTAGTAAATTTAATAGTACCCCCTGCTCCAAAAATGGCATATAGTTCTGTAAAGTTACTGTTAACTTTTCTAAAACTTTCGCGAATACTATCGCCTGTACCGTCGTTACCTTGTACGCCAATATCAACTATTAATTGTGTCATTGTTTAAACTCCAAAGCTAGAACCGCATCCGCAAGTTGTAGTTGCGTTAGGATTCTTTATGCTGAATGAACTACCTTGTAGGTCTTCTTTATAATCTATTTCTGCACCAGTTAGATATTGCATGCTCATGCTATCTACTAATACTTTAAATTCACCCAATGGAACTTCAAAATCGTCCTCATTGATTTCTTCGTCAAACGTAAAACCGTAGCTGAAACCACTACAGCCTCCACCTTGGACGAATGTACGTAATGCTAATTTAGGATTATTTTCTTCAAGGAGTAGGTCCTTGATTTTTGCTTGTGCTGACTCAGAAATTGTGATCATGATTGCCCTCGATATGATATTTATCAAAGGCTTTTTATAACCTTAATGTAAATACAATTATGTATCTAACTATTGAATCTCAGCAAACACAATATGTACGCACTAGTAAGCGCGGCAAGCACCATACTTATATGCGCAAAAAAGCCGTATTGGTTTTTAAATGCGACTGCTGTCAAGGGATATTTAAACGTGATAAAGGCAATATGGATCCTAAGCGACTAAACAATAATTATTATCACGTGTGCGGTAATTGTGATGCTAAAAAGTTTGCCCAGGAAAAGGGTGTGGAAGCAAGGCGTGTTTGGGACATGCCTGTAAGCAGTCTAAAGACTATAGACCAGTTTTAATCAAGTATTATATTTGAATAAAAAATATATCGATCAAAGTTGCCGTTTCGCATGCCATGCACGGCTGATGAGTTATTGAAAAATAAAACTCCTTGCCCCCGTTTGCCTGATGATGTGTATATCAATTCTTCAGTCATAGGATTATAAAAATCAGTACCGTACTGGTTGTCTGTTAGATTTACAACCATTTGTGCAACTATATGTCCGTTGTCGAGATGAGGACCCATGCGTATATTTGGCGAATCTTTAAACAATACAGGACATATCGCTGTATGATTCTTATAAAAATCTATGCCTTTAAACCATCTTTCTCTAAAAATATTATTGTCAGTATTATAGATATGATCGAGAACTTTTGATTTAATACCCAAAGATTTTGCACAAAGATCTGTTAGGATTGTAGATTCATTGTTAAATTTAAATCGCCCTTCCATGTTAGCACCTTCAGAAGACCAAATGTCATTTCTTGCAAGCTCAGGCGTCAAACTATCAAAATCTAAACCCTTTAGCTCGATGTCCCAAATTAAAGAATTGCTGGCAAAATATCTGGTACGATGAAGATCTTTAAAAATTATATCCATAAATTTATCTTCCAATTTTAGAAAACTTACTCTCTGAAATAACCTTTGTAAACCCAATTCTAGAACTAATAATATTCCAGTTGATAATCTTCCACTGGTTACGCAAATAGCCTTTTTTGTCTGCTTGATAGTCTAATGCCCACGCATGTTCCCACCAGTCAACTATTAAAACAATATCCATCTTAATTTCGTGGTTCTTGATAGTTTTAATTTTACCATCTCGAGCTAGGTATACCCAGCCACTGCCTTGTATTTTCATTGCTTCTTTTTCAAAATCAGCTATAAATTTGTCAAATGTTTTAAAATGTCTAGTTATAAACTCGCCAGCAGAACCGTCCGGATCATTATTTCTTGCAGGTTCTTGATATTGAGTAAACAATAAATCGTGTAAAAACGCACCTGCTTCATTAAAATCAGCATCGCCTTCGCCGTTATTAAACCGATCAACATATCCTTTGTATAATTTTCCATAATGGTAGTTGATAGTATCCTCACTGATACTAGGTTCTAACGCATCGCGTTTGTAAGGCAATTTAGTTTGTTCTAAAGTTTTAGGAGTTTTTCCTTCATTTAGGCTAACATAACGAATAAAATTATACATAGTGTAATATTTAGCGATATAAATAACATGGAGGATAATATACCATGTTAAAATTTATCAAAAGTTTCTTTAAAAAGCAAGAAGCACCTGTTGCTGAATACAAAGTAGAAGCACCAGCACCAGTTGTTGACGTTGCACCAGTTCCAGCCGGCACACCGCTAGTAAACGATGCTGGTGTAGTTGTTGCTATTGCTGATGGAAAACCTGCTAAAGGCCCTAAAGTTAAGAAAGAGCCTGCGGCTAAGAAAGCACCAGCTGTTAAAAAGCCACGTGCTCCTCGCAAGCCTAAAGCAGAGTAAGAGCTTTAGCCTGCTTGTAAAGAGCAAAGCTGGCTAGATTCTTGCCCTTGCTTTCGCACATGATATCGTGCGTACCTAAAAAGCTCAAAGCCCATTCATTCGTTGCTGTGTTCCAGTAAAAGTCTGAATGTGCTCTGAGCTTTTGCTTTTTGTAGCCTTCTAGAATAAGCTGGGCATGAACAGGTGCGGTAGACTGGTCGTGGTCGATAAGATAATCCTCACGACTAACTGAATAGTGACAAGTAGGCCGCATACCACGCCAGCTATCAACAACCCTCTTAACACGGTCATCGTTGGCGTTAATGTACTCTCCTTCACGAATCCAATGGTGATGTATATCAAGCACGATAGGCACCAAATCAGTAATAGTAAGACAGTCATTTAACCCCCATGAGTTTTCTTCGTTCTCAATTGTAATACAGTTGCGGGCCTCGGGTGTGAGTAACTTGTAGGCACGTCTAATACCTTCGGGACCTTGTTTACCCGAGATGTGTACGTTGATTTTGAAATCCTGGAAGGATTTACCGTAGCCCATGTAACGTGCCATATCTGCATGATATTCAAACTCGGCTATCGAACGCTCGACAATGCCTGGGTTATCACTTGCCAAAACTGTAAATTGGCCAGGATGCATAGACAAGCGAATATTGCTATTGCGAGCAATGTCGCCCACTCTCGCAAAGTGCTTTTCGCAGTATGATACAACGTCAGGTTTACGCCAATAATCAGCAAAGTCAGCGTGAGTATAAGCAGGCAGGATGTCAGAGCTAATCCTAACCATCCTAAGAGGAGCATCAAGGGTGCTGACACGTTCAACTAGTTTCCTTGTTGCTTCGATATTGCCTACCATTAGGTCCCATAACTTTTGCTCCGCGACATCTCTTGA
>Ga0208497_1000511_pt1 | contig 17645 bp, 35 predicted proteins | sample CryBogCBE25Aug07_FD_184555 | JGI IMG/M metagenome (GOLD analysis project Ga0208497, IMG submission 184555) | Freshwater microbial communities from Crystal Bog, Wisconsin, USA - CBE25Aug07 (SPAdes) | ecosystem: Environmental > Aquatic > Freshwater > Lake | place: Crystal Bog, Wisconsin, USA...
TCAGCATTGTGAGCGTTGATTAGGGTGCGTAGGGCTTCGGCTATTGCTTCATCTTTATCGGTTAATATATAAGGCACACCTACCTCTAGGATGTATAGCCCGTCAGCATCTATTATTCTGCCATCATCTACGCTCACAGGCAGTTTTATTAGGTCTTTTATCATCGTTTATGGTTTATTTTTAAAAAATCCTTTGATCTTAATTAATTCAATTTGCTCTGAAGCATAGCTTGTATTGATCTATACGTTTTCACTTCCTTATTTTTTATTACCCGGTTGTAATCCGCAAGCTCTTGATCATTTAACACTACTCCCTTTTTAGCGCATTCTCTTGCAAGCTCTTCAAGATCCTCTATAGTCGCCGGCTGATCTTTTAAAAGTGACGAATAATCTATAGCATCTTTTCTGCCTAAATCTTTGCCAAATAGTTTTCCCCATTTCTCAGCCGCATCTTTTATGGCATAACTTTCACTGCTTGGAGCCGCCATCTGCACTGCCGCAGATTGCATGTTTGAAAAATCAATTGATCCGTTGCCCTCTTTTTTAATTTGCAATGGAGATGCCCCTACGCCATCGTTCCATTCTATTTCACCGTTAGTCGGATTTTTGACATAAACGCGAACAGTTGTTACGAGGCTATTGGCAATTAGTTTTACGTCTTTGATCTCTACCCACCATTTTGTAAAGATCCGGCTTAATAGGTATTCCACTCTTGAGATCGGAAGGAATTTTAAAGGTACTGAATTACCTTTAGCATCTTTTGTTTTTACCGTAGGGTGCGCTTCAAGCCATTTCTCCGGCGGATCCTGATTGAGCAGTACCATGAAGGCATTGTCTTTGTATTGAGCATCGGAGTCGTCAACAAGTTCCGATATCGAGGGGATCTTAACTGCTATTTGATTTAATGGTGTTTGTGACATGTTTTAAGTTTAAAGTGTTTTTTCTAAATGAAGGATTTTTATTCCGAATTGATCTTTTACCTGTACAGCATTTTCTACTCTTTTTACGGAGTGAATTATTGTAGAATGATCTTGTCGGAGCTGGAGAGTTTTGCTGATCTCCACATAGGTTAGCTTGGCAAACTTACGAAGAAAATAATAATATGCGCTTCTTGCGTCAATATTTTTTTGCGCCCGGCATTTTGCATTAAGCTCCCATCTTTCGCATTTAAAACTTTCGCATACGTAATCTGCTATGTGATTGATTAATTCTGGCTTATTAAGCCATGATGTTATTTTTTTGTTATGATTAGGCTCGGGCATTATTGATGGCAGATTGTTTTCTATAATGCCAGGGATTACATATGGAGAGATAAAGTTTTTACATTTATATCTAAACTCCGATGGTTGCTCTTTGTGAAATAATTGCATTTTGTTCATTTTTATTTCTTTTGATCGACAAATGGAGTAACCAGAATTGAATAGCAACCCCATTGGGTGCCTGAGTCTTCCGTATTGTAATTAGGAAGGTAATTCACTAATTCAGACTCCAGTACTTTGTATTCTGGAATAAAATTCGAATTAGGATCTTTATTTTCTGTATGCCCTATTATATCTCCTATGGATACGATTTGAGGGGAAATAAAATTCACCTTTTGTCCCTTTCTTAGCGTAGGAAATTGTATAAATTCTGCAAATTCCGGCAATCTTTTTGCAATGTTTTGCTGTGCTATGATCTGTTTCATGATATTGATTTTAGTTTTGTGATAAAATTTGGTTAAAAGATTTTTCAATTTTTTCTAAATAATTCCGGTTTAAAGAGTAGAGAACCTCTTTGTAGTTTTTATCGCTTTTCTCGGTAATGACAAGCGAGTTTTTTCTTAGGATCGATAGGTGTGCACTACATTCCGTTTGCCCGATTTTAAGGGCTTTATAGATTGAGGTCACGCTTGATCTGGGGTGCGAATGTAATAATTTTACAATTTTTATTCGATCTTTTTGTTTTAGTGCTTTACATATTTCGCCAACTGTAATTATTGATTGTAAATTCATTTGTTTATTGTTGTTTTGATGGAGTAAGTGATGGAGTAAGTGATGGAGTAAGTGATGGAGTAAGTGATTCGAAAAGGTCTTTTTGCAGGGTGGTCATTTCTCTTTGACTTTAAATGTTGAAGCGAATCGTGCGCCCTGAATGAAAGCGTTTTTATCAGAGATAAATACATTTCTGTTTGTAGCTTCTTTTCTTATTTCTTTGTCACTCGGCACTTGCTCCAGTTCTTTTGCAAAGGCTTTCATACCATTAACAAATGATATTCTTATTATGGTTTCCTCTTTGGATTCATTGACCTTTCTTGGATAACATTTATCTCTCAGTTTGATTATCTTTTTTTCTATTGGTGTCATGCTTTCGGTTTTAGCTTTTTGAAAAAATAATTAGGGTTTGTAAACACGTGATCAATCCCACTATTAGATTGTATAGTATAATCCAATCGAGATGTGTATGTTTTACCTTCCGTGTATGCTTCTCCTTCCCATTCAACACACAAAAACACATCCCCCTTGTTGATTTCGGTAATGGTGCTGTAATATTCGTCGGGGGTATCTTGTTTCTTGATGTCCTCAGTTGGTTTAGGATTCCTTGCCAGTTTCAACTCCCGATGCAGAGCATTATTCTTGTTGAGCAGGGTTTGAAAGGATTTGGCTTGTGTGGCGTTCGCTTGTTCGAGTTCCTTTAGTTTGTTTGATAAATTTGTCGAATAATCTGCCCAATAAATCCTGCATTTGTCGCAAAATTCAAAACTTTCTTTCAGCTTCTTATTCTCCTCCGTCAACTGCGCCATTACAGCGTCCTGTTTGCGGATATGGTCGCGCAATTCATTCACTCCTTTGCTTAATTCTCTTTCGGTGTGTTCAAGATTGTCGTTATCTTGCTTATAAACATTCAACATTTTACGTGACTTGTAGTTTGCCCACAGTGCCACAAAGAAAATCACGGCTAGGATGATGTTTGTTGTGATTAGGTATTCGTTCATTTTGTTTTAGTTTATTGGTTGAAAAAAGTATTCTTTAGATTCCTTGTAGGACTTCACGGCTTTAGGCTTCTTTTTGGGTCTATACATATGCTCCCAGATCGTTGCCGGTCTTTTGATAAATAGTTTTCTTGCTGCTTGGCTTATGCTTTCGTATCGACCTATCTCTTGACCGTCTTTGGTAAGTGCGATTACTGATACACTATCATTGCCAATGTTTGTACCCCATGCCATTATTGATCTCCTTTTTGTTTGAAATATTGTAAACTAATTAGTTTCCCAATTACAATGCCCAGTGTTGCGCTTGTTGTAACTGATAAGATGACGACAAATAGTATAATTCTATCTGCGCCATGTAGTAATATCTTGTCCATTATGATATTGATTTTTGTTTTGAAAAAGTTTTGAATACATGCGCAATATTATCGGATTGCCATTCCTTGCCGAATGTAGTGCGAAAGTTTTGGTTATTAAACTCATCAGCTATTGCTGAATAGCTCAGTCCTTCAGATCGTCTTTGTGCGATCAATCCTGCTAATGACTTGTTAGCAGTTTGCCCATTAGTCCTGCTCTCTGCTCTTGCTTTCCCGCCCTTCGATGCTAAAGAGGCAATATTGGGATTACCCAATACGTGACCTCTGGCTTTTTTAGCAGAAAGTGCATCTTTAGTTCTCCTGCTGATTAGGCTACTTTCGTATTCTGCAATCAGACTGATAATGCCAATAACAAGTTTATTTGCCTTGGGAAAATCGATAAATACTATATCAATATCCATTTTTTGAACAGCAGAAATAAACTCCACGTCTCGGGCAAGTCGATCTAGTTTTGCTACTATAAGTGTAGCTTTCTTTCTTCTGGCTTCGGAAATGGCTTTGTAGACCTCTACACGGCGCTTCTTACCTGTGCCCGACTGCACCTCCGTGAACTCAGATATTAGCTCCCCTTGGTGCTTTTCTATGTAATCTGAGATGATTTTCCTTTGCGCTTCCAGACCTAAGCCAGATGCGCCTTGTTTCTGGGTGGAAACGCGTATATAAGAAACATATTGTGTCATAGTTTTTAGTTTTCCGATCTATTAATAAGCGTCATTTCATAGGCTAGTTTAAATTGCCTCCAGTTGTTCTTATTCAGACCGAGAAAATGGCAGGTCTTAACTGTGGAATGTATGAGTACTTTGCTTTCTTGTGGTGTCATTGCGGTTTTATTGATAGATTAAAAAATATATGGTCAGTACTACCATTATGCAGAATGCTATAAGCATTGCATCAATTACTTTTGATTTTTCCTTTCTGGTCATTGGCTTAGTTTTTGGTCTACAAAGTGAATTATCACATCTTCCCACGTGAGCAGGTTTTTGTCTTCAGCCCAACTCATAGCAGGAGCAGATGCCCAGTCCAACACGTCAAAATACTTTCCTGTAAAGGCAATAGCCATATCTGCAATAGTTTCCTCTGTATCGATTTTGGATTGCTTCCCAAAGCCCTTGTCTATAGCCAGTGAGCGCTCCCTTGTTATTATGACTGCAACTTTGGCTACATCTTTTGCAAATTTATGTTTCATGGTTTTGTTGTTTTTAGTTTTTAATAGTTTTAATGTGGTTGCAAATGTATTATTTTTTCGCAATTATCGGCTTGCTTGTCCATACATGCATTCCGTAGCCATGTATCATCAGTTGATACTGATTATCGCCTATATGATGCCATTTAAGCATAGTTGCCTTACCTTGTACGTGGTCTCGGTAACATTCGTTATATACACTGGCAGGTATGCAGTGCATTATTTTTTCTGCGAATGCGCTGTCAATGTAAGAGAAGTTCCCAAACCCCCGCTTATCTGAATACACGAAAGTTTTGCCGAGAATGGTAATGGCGCGAACTTGTTTTTTTGACTGAGGATGAGTCGTTATCCCGATCGAAACGGGCTGAGATATGTCATCCAATAGCGTAGCGTCTACCATGCCAACTACGCGACCTTTGCGCACTAACCCCACTAGGTTTTGATTTTCTGCTGTACAGTTTGTTTTTTTCATGTTAGTCTCCTTTGATTTTGCTTGTTTAACGCCCTCCACTGGAGGTGCGCTCATCACAATTTAGTTTGGGCTTTGAACCAAAAAATCAGTTTGCTCTATCGATCGGGAGCTATGTAGTTTTATGTATACTTCTGTAATATATCGCACTGTAGCTCGTTAGCTTTTAGATAGCTTATAGCTTTCTTTATACTTACTTTTTTAGCTGTGCTATTCCAGAACTCAAATATTTGCACATTATCCTTATCGTCAAAATCCAAAAACGCTTTTTCAAGGTCTCGCATGTTGCAGAATATTTGCCTATTCATGTCGCCAGAGAGCATAAATACTCTCTGACTGTTGTCGAGTGATACTATCATTTGATATCTCCTTATATTTGAGTTAATAAATATTTTAATGCCCTGGTCGGTGAATATTGCTTGCAGAGTCTTATGAGTTGAACCATTTGCTCTTTTTTCATTTGGCTACATAAATCTGGAGTTTCTACATACTTCTCCAAACGTTCTGTGGCTAGTTTTCTCGCATCCCAATATACTTTATTCGCCTGAGGACCTCGGTCTGATGCGTCATATGTCAAATGGTCAAGATTTAACAACTCCTTGCACACGGCATTAAATTCGCGGTTAAATTCGGATTTTTCTTTCATTGTGTTTTTTTTGTTTATAGAATACGTTTAATAACTCCCCTGCTTCCTATTTGGTCTCGATTGAAGAACATGATGTGAGTACCGCCGACCTTGAGGTCTAATACTGCATCCATCTCCTCATTGAGCGCATATGCCCATTCATAGTCTAATTTGCCATACAGTATGTCATAAAGAGTTTTTTCGAAAGCCTGAGGCTTGTTTCCGTCAATAAAGGCTATTGCGTATTGACGCTTTGTTATTATCATCATTTTGTATCTCCTTTTTTAGTGAAGCCTTGACCTTCGGCTCTTGTTTTAATCGATAGCCACACTTGGTCTATTGTGGCTTCATTTTGCATAGCATTATGCAACAAATTGTGCGCCTGCTCATCTGAACACTCATAAAGTGTTTGCACGTCATCTATGCTCCATAAATTTTCGGTATAGAAACCAAGAAAGCTAAGAAATTCTCTTGCTGATTCCTCTATGGTCTTCCCATTCCCTGCTTGCTTGGATAGTAGTTCCAATACCTCGGCGCGGGATATCCACTCAGGCTGAGATGAGCTAATGCCCTCCAGTGAATTTACCGACTCAGCAAGGCTCATTAAGTCAGCAGGCATCGCTTCCCTCGGCTTTGTATCAAAATTGAAGACATCTTTTTTGTCCATATGCAGTGCGTCAACTGCAAAGTCTTGTAATGCGTCAATAAGACCGAGCAGACCGTCTCTGTTTTCCGATGTCGTACTCATTTCCAGTAGTAGCGATTTCTGCTCTTTGAGTAGCTTAAAATCTATGCTACCAATGAGCCTTCTCATCTTGCTGTCAAGGCTTTGCTCGTATTTAGTTTTTGTTTGCATGGTATTGGTTTTATATGTTGGTGATGTGAATATATGAAGACCCTTTTGCTGAACTATACAGTTTTTCTAGCTCAGAATTTATCTGTTTTTTTATTCTATTGTTTGAGAGTAGCTCTACAATTGAACCCATTGAAACCATAAACTCATTAAGGCTTTTGTCGGTGTCTACAAATGATGCTCTAGCTTTAAGAGCCATCAATGTGTCTTTTGATATTTGCCTTGACTCTACCTGAGTCACCTGCATTTTTTCTGTTGAAAATTTCATTGTATTGTATTTTAATTGTGATGAATAGCTCCCTGCCACCATCGAAGGTCACGGCTGTACCGAGCAGGGATTTGCACTTACTGTGCTTTAGGATAAGGGATGGCGTAGCTTTCTATAACCTCTATGCTCAGGTCGACTTCATGTGGATTGTCCATATCGGCTATCATTACACCTGCCCTGTGCGGGTCTTCTATGACATCGTATATTGAGACGCTTAGTCGCTCATCGTAGTCGATATGTACGTCTAATTGTTTGCCATCCAGTTCGATACTTGTCCACTCATCAATTTGAGTGTAGGAGCATCTCGCGGTTTGGGTGCCAATCATCAGGCAGATTGACTGGGTAAATGGGTTAACGACCACAGTGTATTTTCTTGTTTCTTGACTCATTGGTATTGGTTTTATGGGTGATTAATATGCTGATGTAGGTCTGTTTTGATTCTCTTCGAACGTATCGGACTCCCACTCATTTTCCTCATGATTTGTTAGAGCGTGGAAATACCTTGCCAGTGCCTCCGCTATCTTGTCGAGTTTTTGTGCGCTACGCTTGTCCGTTGTCAATGTCTGTCTGCGTATGGTGTCGTTTGTCTGTATTGCCCCGAGCATTCCACCACCGAGGTAGTTTTGATACGCTGACATCTTTTGATCTGGAAAGCCGAAGCTATCCAGTGAAATTTCTATACCACCTCCCCGAGAAGATATTTTTTGCCTGATTATTACCTCTTTAATTTGGTCAGGCGAAATGCGCTGAGATATGACCTCATCAATTAGTTGCTCTATGACAAGGTTGAATGTAGCCGATGGGTCGCTTTTTTGAGCCTCAGCAAAGTGAGAAATGATGTATTCCATCTCTGACGTGCTGATAGATTGCTTTAGCCCAGTAGCTACGTTTTTAATGTCCTGAGGCGTTATGCCGGTGTTTATTGTATTCATTGTTGTAGTTTTTACTTTGTTATAAATTTAGGATTCTCTGAGTCTGCCTGAGTATATCTGCCGAGGTCAAACAGCAGTCCCGCATATCGGGCATCTACAGACACCCATATGGCTACATATCGCGGGTCATCATGCCTTACCTGTGCCTTGGTTATTTCCATAAGGTCGGACATTGATTGATAGTTAGTCATAAATGATTGGGCTTTGCTGGCTGAGAAATACAGCCTTGTGGTAATTTTTTGTGACATTGTGTGTGTTTTATCGTTGTTTAATATTCGAGTCTATTAAACCATAGACACCTCCTGCATAAGTATCACAGACGACTTTTTTTCCAGTGGCTACATCTTCTATGGCTGATATATATTTAACGCTAAGGGATGTGCCATCCAAAAAGCGCTTGCCATCTTTTTGGGCGGTCACATAACGCTCAGGCGGTGCGTGTCTATAGTATGCCTTGCCTATGCGAATTTCAACGCCATTTTGAAGTATATACGAAGTGCCTTTACCGCCTCCGAACCCCCATGCGTTATTGGTATTAAATTCGCTTTTGCTTATAAGGTATTGCTCAAGTTTGCCTAATGATTTTTTTAATTGCATGATGTTGTATTTTGTGATTAATAATAGCCCCCTATTGCTTTCGAAGCACGCCTATAGCGTAGGGGAGGTCTGCGACCTATTTGTTGTCGTCTTCGATTCTTTTTATCTCCTCTAATTCTACCTCGTCCCGTTCCGACCATTAAATCTCTGAGTTTGATTGGTTATCAGGAGTTGGCACATCATTGCCATTCAGTTCGATGCCCCAGTCGGATGCTTCATGCTCATCATTTATGAGTGCAGGACTGAGCCAGTATGCTTTGCGTTTCTCAATACCTTGAGATGGCGCTGAGAATTTTACCCTGAAGCCGTTGCCGAGATTTTCAATCTCCAGTTTTGCACCCTTGTCATCTTTGCTAAATGGTTCCCAGTCTGTTTCTCCTGCCCCACACTGGATATAGAAATCGTCCATATCCTCAGGCAATTCATCCACTGTCCATACTGCGTATACGTAGCTCTTCGGTTTCTTAGGCTTGCCCACAGTCAGCACCTCGGTCGTGCCTTCGATAACTAGCACCTCGTTGCCGTTCATGTCACTCCATGACGATGAGTCCCAGTTTTCGTCTATGCTGTTTTTATCAGCTCCGAGACCAATGCACAGACCTTCGAAGTACTTTTTGGCAACAGCCATCGGCTTTGCCTTGAGGTCGTCCCATACGAACGTTTTTGAGGTCGAGTAAATTCCGTTTTTCATTGCCACCACAGTGAGTGAATGAGTGATTATTTTGCTCATGACTGTTTCTCCTTATATTTTATTGGTTATTAAAGTTTTGTTGTTGATGTGCTACGGTAGTAGCTCTTCGCCGTAGGGTCGAAGTTTTGCAGGAATTTAGCAGTGATGCGCTTGGCTGAAGTTCTGCCTGTATAGCCCTCATGCGCATCCCTTACAATCCACTTTGTCAGCACGTAGCTAACTGGCTCAAATCCTGCAATTATAGCCATATCAGATGGTCTGACAAGGTCATAGCCCAATCGCGATACTTTCGTGCCTGTTTTGCCATGTTTATAGCGTACTGGACACACAATTAAGCCGTGTGCATCGGCGTATTTTTTTAGCTCTATCATGTTTACTGGTTTTATTGGTTAGGAGTGCAGGTCGACCGAACGACCCGAGCGACATATTGCTATGACCTCTTCTGCACCTGTATTTGTTTTGTTTGTTATTCTTACGTTAGCTCAGGGTTTTTCATGCGGTCGCCTCTAAATGATAAAGAGTCCGTCAGACCTTGAGTCGTATTCCTGCGCGGGAGTCTCACCCGTGAAGCAGTCGTGGTTGTTTGGTGGAACCTACAATCCAGTTCGGAACGTTGTTAGCAACTCATCTCCCTTACTGTGCTTGCACCGCACCTGTGATGCGGACTAATCTCCCCTATCTATTTAGCGTAGTAGGACGCGCTTGTACCTGTGTGCTCAGGTGTCAGACCAATCTGCTGTCTCAGCGATGACCGTTTGTTCGTTTGTCGCCGTTCCCTTTCGTTCCCGTTGACGACACAATGCTCGTAATTAATTTTTACATAAACAAGAAATATTTAGATGATAACGCAAAATTATTATAACTTATTGAATGTCAACATGCTTAATTTCAACTTTATAAAAAATAATATTTATTCTGAGGCTAAAAAAGCCTGCAAGCCAATGCAAAATTTGCACTATTCATCGATCCAATATCTAAATAATGCAAAAACCAACAAACCTACCCAAAACTGGGCAAAATGCCTTTATAAATCAACTACTTACACGAAAATGCTTAATTACAGACTTGCAGACAGGCATCAATCACTCCCCCTCAGCGCAGACCTTTTTTATGTTCTCTAAACAGACCGCGTATTGCGTACTATATATCCTCACCAGTGCCAGACCCCTCTCAGTTAGCCTATACACATTTCTCCTCTTGCCGACCTTGTACATAACGTCCTTACCTGCACACCTATCCAAAACCTTTATCATGCAAGTCCTATTCCTAATGAGCAATTTTGCTATTACCGAGGCGTGAATCTCATCCTCACCAATCAACAAAGCACACACCACGTCCAACGCGCTCACCCGCAAACCGTACAGGCTAAAATAATTGATGCAACATCCTTTAATGGCATAATTATGGCACGTTGCATGAATCTGCACATTACTCAAATCCCTTCCTATATATTCTTTCCTTGGCATAATTACGCAAATTTAACAGAATCTTACGACAAAGTAGCTATTTTCAGCTAATATTGCATGTTTTTAGTGGGGGTTATCCCTTTAACAAAAGGGATACAAACGTAGTGCTGGCGCGGGTTTGAGCCAGTTCTTGTCGGTTTAGCTCGGCAGTCGGTCGCCCTGAGCGCAGTTTAGATGCGCAGTGATGGCTCGAGAGCTATGCCGAAAGTGCTTAACGGATGTATGGCTAGTTTCGGCTTTGATTCTGAGCAGTTTTGCACCAGTTATCTGAACGCCTTGCTACGACTTGGTTTGGCTTAGTAGTTCGCGGGAATGCTTTGCAGGTTTGGCTTCCCTTGGGACGGCTGGGCAAAGGATTCCTTTGGCAAAAAATGACCCCCGCCTGAACCCGATTCCGTTTCCCATTTCGGCGACCCACCCCCGTTGCTTCGGGGGAACCCCGTAAAGATCTGCATATACCATTTTGTGTGTGTTTGCTACTGTTAATGGCTAATAGATTAAGCGAGGTAGGGAGTATTTGTAAAAAGTATTGATCATTAGGGTTAGCCGGGTGGGGTTATGGGGTTGTTTTGGGATAAAAAGTGTCAATTAAAAGTTGTAATTTTGTTCTTGATGTAGGTCCAGGATCGTTGTTGTGTGTGGGTTTCGGACGATAAAGCAGCATGGGCTCAAATACTGTACTCTGTATTCAATACACAGTATTTGACAATATTCAAAAAAGAGCATGAAACGTAGTGCTGACGGGTGATTCAAAATTTTGATTTTATCAATTAATTGACATAATGGCAAAAAGAGTGATCAAGCCAAAACTAAACGATGCTGACTTCCGGAATAACCCCTTGGTGGGGCCTGATTTTAAGGTACTGGTAAGGAAACAGACGGTAGGGCTGAGGGTTGATGTTGACGGGATGACGGTACTGAATGAGGTGGATATGGAACAGGAGAGGTTTACAAAGTTGTACCATGTAAGTGAGATGAGAAAGTTTGTATCAGCGCTGCGGCCCTGCAGTAAAAGCTTATTTCTTTGGCTGCTGTATGAGATCGAGCCGGGGAAGGATTACCTGTGGATCAACAAGGCCAGGTACATGGAGGAGAACAATGTGAGGTCGCATAATACGTTTAATACTGCGATCCGGGAGCTGAATCGATATCTCTTTACTTGCCCTACGGGGGTGAAGGGGGTATACTTTATTAACCCGATGATCTTTTTTAACGGGTCCAGGGTGCGGAAGTACGCTGACCGGCTGCAGGTATATGCGCCTAATTTACCTGAAAATGTAATGACGGACTATACGAAAGGCAAAAAAGAAAAAGAAATTTAGTAAATTTGCAGTATTATGATGAAGCCCATAAAAATAAAAAGATCCCATGAAGGGAAGCTGCACAGAGCACTAAAGATACCTGTAGATAAGCCTATTCCGGCTGAAGAACTGCAGGAAAAGCGTGGAGATGACGAAGAAATGGAGAAAATGAAGACGTTTGCGCGTAATGCCCGTAAATGGAAGCATTAAGCAAGCTTCTCAAGCTTTAAAATCCTAGCCTCGATCTCTGTTAGCCTTTCTTCTGATCTTGTATCGTTATTGCTTTTAGGTTTTGTGCCGGTAAGGAGCCAGTGCGCATCAATACCGCCCAGCACAACTATATGCATAAGGCTTTCTACAGTCGGCCATGCGTGATCATACCTGTTTAATACCTTTGATATAGTAGAGTAATTATCCCCGGATGCAGCTATATATGCTTTAAGTGTCGGAAACTTCTTTGATCGCCCGACCAATTCGCCTATAGCAGATATGTATCTTTCTCTTAATTGTTCCATTAAATTTGAATATTTCATGCAAATATGGAAAATTTATTTGCAAATACGAAACTAAGTTTTAAATTCGCACTACGTTCTTTGAGCGCCCGGACGCTTACCAAATTTTCATGTTGTTTTGTTTACTCCGGAGAAGTGCGTTTAGCGAAAGCGGCGCATTTATATTGTTAAAACTAAAAATCAAATAAAATGAGTTACAAGATCAAATCTATTGCCGAATGTGGTATGCAGCCCACGTATTTTTTTGAAGTAGGTAAACGCTATCCTTTTCCAAAAGGAGAAATAGTAACTGACATACAGCACGTAAAAGATGGTGATGACAATTCATATCACATTTACAATCAGGATGGCCTCGTAGCCGAAATGATCAACTGCCCGGTAGTCATTGTTTATGATCAGTCAGAAGAATAAGGATGCGAAGCAAAATAGAAATAAGCATAGATGATGTGCCCCATGTAAATTTAAGTGGTGATTATCTTGGTATGCAATCTTATATAGACAAAAAGTGGTGGTATCTTTTTATATATGGCCAGACAAGGCTATACTGTATTGAATACTATTTTGCAGGACACAATCCTGTTCTTACTGAATATGTAAACAAAGATCTTTGGATTAAAATAATTAACAATTTAACAAAATAAAATGGCAGGTAAAAACGTATACCCTAAAGGGGTAATGGGCTTCATGAGAAACGATAGGGCCCCGGAATTTGTGATCGGCGCATTAACAATTACGCCAAATGATTTAGTGGCTTGGCTAAAGTCGGAAGGTGCAGAGTATATGTCAGAATACAATGGTAAAAAACAAATACGCCTTCAACTGCTAAAGGGGAATGAAGGTAAAATAAATGTAGTTGTGGATACGTACAAGCCAGTTGCTAAAAACAACGCTCCTGCGCAAGATCAAGCTGCAAGTCCTGGTAAGCATGACGATGATCTTCCATTTTGATGATACTGGGTTTAAAAATAGATTTTAATTTGCTGCGAGAATATTTTTGTCGTTGGTGGAAATCAATTAAATTGTGGTTGATAAAATTTAATTATGGCAATTAAAAACGAGCAAATGTCTGCAGAGCAATTTTGTGTTTTGTATAAAAAGGGGCAAGTTGTTACACCTAAGGTAATATGGCCTTCGGAATCTATAATAATACCAATAAACCCTAAGCCTAAACCAAGAATGGTAAAATCTGATGCGTATCGCAAAAGACCGGTAGTGTTAAAATATTGGGCCTGGAAAGATGAGATCACTAAAATTTGCAGTGAGATGGGCTTTAAATTGCCGGATACATTTAAGATTACTTTTGTAATGCCGATGCCTGATTCTTGGAGCTTAAAAAAGAAGGTTGAGATGAAAGGTAAACCGCATCAACAGCGTCCGGACGTTGATAACTGCACCAAGGCGGTCATGGATTGCCTTAAAGATCAAGACTGCACTGTTTGGCATGTGGAAATGAAAAAGATCTGGGGTGAAACCGGTTTAATAATCATCAATAAATTATAATCAATGAACAAATTTAAGTTAAAAGACGCGCAAATGCGCAGCGAAGATAACTGGAGCGAATTTTTGGGAGGAAACGATTACGATATTGCCCGTAAAAATGGTGTCCAGTCAGAAAAAGAGCATTTCTTTATCATGACGCAAAAAGAACTTGATGAATGCATTATGATCAAGGACCGGGTTCTTATTTGTATTGATGAAATGACAGAGTACTCAAGTGGATCATTAAAGCTTGTAATGCCGGAATCTATTTCTGATGATCAATTTGACACGTTCCATAAGCCGGTTAGTGGTGTAGTATACAAACAATGCGGCGGATTACCCAAAGGAATGCGCGTTTTCTTCCATTATCTTTGCATTGTTGAAGCTAAATTAAGAGCTAACAGTCAATCGGGTATTTTTGTCCAGTGTGATAAAAAAGGCTACCTGATCATTGAGCGCAAACATTTATATGTAGGCATAATTGATAGCCTGCCGGTATCTCTTCATCCGGATTTTTGCATTACTGAAGCAGTAGAACGTCAGGATGAGTTTGTAGAAGCGGAGGATGGATTTAAATTTTTGGCAAAAAAGACAGATAGCGGCCTCTATATTGGAGAAGAATTGTTAAACACAAAAACGTATGAGCCATTTATATGTAAGGTTGTATCTCTTCCTGATAAGAAGGGGATGGATGCTCACCGGTTGGAAGCTTTTGAGAAGACTAAAGTGGTTGATGGCGAAACTGTTTTGGGCGCTATTTTGCAAGAAGGCGACAAAGTAAAGTGCCGCAAATCCTGGGATATACCGCTTCAAAATGGGGTGCAAAAGTTTTTTGGAGATCGGAAGCTATTTAGAACTAGAATAACCGCAATACAAGAAATACTATAATGGCAGCATATGATTTTAAGGATGGATCTAAGATGAAATACAATGTGCTGATTCCTTTATCGGAATCAGTGCTAGATATTTATCCAGACCTTGATGCTATGTTTAGCGATATGAAGCCTCAGCTTAAATCTGTGCCAGAAATGAGTCCGGATCAAGCTGTAAGGTACATTGCCCTTGTGTATGATCCACGCAGCCCCTTGGTGGACCGGGAAGAGAATTTGCTTTGGAGAAAAAAACGGGCAATGATACTCATTGGAGCCAAAACAGACAAAAAAGGCAACTTTAGTAAAGCTATTGCATCAGTTATTGCGAATCAGAACATGGTGATCATAGATTTAAAAATGCGATTTTTCAAGTTTATGAATAACTTAAAATGGATGCAATTGACTAATTGCCTTGAGTTATTCTTTGAAAACCAGCGAATTATAGGCCAGGCGATAGATAATGATGGAAAGAAATCTCCGGATGAGCTTATGAAAGTAAGACTTTCGACTCAAAAAGACGGGGAATTGCTTGAGGCTAAACTTGAAAAATTGGCCAACGAGTTATTCATTGGTGATCTTGATGTGCTTAATTATGTTGGATCAACTATTGTAAAAGAAGATATTTCATCAAAATTAACCCCGGAAAGCAGAGAAAATGACAGATAAACAAACAGCAATTGCCGATCTGAGTAGAAATGAAAAATATGTCGTCATAATTTTAGACAAGGTAGTAAAGGGCAAGCAAAAAATTAGGATTCATACTCATAACAATGATGACGCAGAATTAATGCTGATCGAAGCGTTAAAAATAATGAAAGCAGATGCAGATACAGAAGTACTCAAAATATCAGGACCCTCAAACTAAGATTATTTTATGCAATAATCTTGAGGATATATATCCATATCATATAACGCTCCCGGATCCACCTAAAATGGAGGAGATGGTTAATTTTGGCCTAGATATAAAGGATCAATATTTTCAGCCTATAAAAGCTCCTAAAGAACTTTGGGACCTAGAAAAATACGTAAAAAAAGAATCTGACAAGGCATTAGCATATAAACATCTTGAAAACAAACCTCATCTCGCTAATTTTATAGCAGAAACACATGACGTTATTGAGTGTGGCCAATGGCAGTTAATAAGAGGAGTGCCCACTTACTTCACTGGCTCTTATCTTGAATATCTTTCTTTTTACCATATGGATACAGGATTGCCTCAATATAGATCGTGGGATCTTGAGGAGGATTATTGGTGGGAATTTGAAATTTTGCCTAATCCTGTTTGTTTTGGAGGCATAAATATGACTCGCCGCCGAGTTGGTAAGTCATTTAAAGCGGGTCATAAAATGATTCGCGCCGCAAGGAAAGCGAATCACTATTCGGCAATGCAAAGTAAAAGCGAAGATGATGCTGAACGATTTACTAAGAAGTGTATTACTTTACCGTTTAAAAAATACCCTTTTTATTTAAGACCTAATAGCACTACTGATCTTACAAGCAAAGGTAAACGCCGTGAATTTGATGTTCCTGATCATCTGGGGTACCCCGCCCTTGATAGTTGGATAGAGTATGGATCAAGTAATGCGTTGGCATTTGATGGTCAAAAATTGCACATGTATGTTAATGATGAGGCCGGTAAGAATGTTGAAGAAGATGTATCGGTAACTCTTGATGTAATTAAGCCATGTCTTACTGAAGATGAAACCATTGTTGGCAAAGCACTTTTCACCTCAACTGTAGAGGAACTAGAAAAAAGGGGCGGCAAAAACTTTCAAAAAATATTTCTTGATTCGGATCGAACCCCATATCATGATAAATCTAAAAGGAAAATAAACGAAGACGGGAAAACTGTTTCCGGTCTTTATCCCTTTTTTACACCGGCATACGCAAATTACATAGCAGATCAGTATGGAAATGCAATTATAGATGATCCTAAAGATTATCAAGCTGAGTACATGAGAAAACGCCATGAGGCTCGTGGATTAAAAAACGCGGAAAAGGAATCCAGAAAAGGCGGTAGGGAATTGATCGATGAGATGATCAATAATCAAAAAACAGACTCTAAGAAGCAGGATATAATTAGGAAGTACCCAAGAAGCATCAAAGAGGCATTTAGGTCCTCAGCAGTTGGGTGCCTTTACAATGTAACCATACTTAATGACCGGTTAGATAAATTTATACGCGGGAATGATGATATGGTAACATATGGTAAATTTGCCTGGGTAAATGATAAGCCTAATACTACAGTGGAATTTATACCAACATCAAAAGGCGAAGCAAGGGTAGAAATAAGTTTACTCCCTCAGCAATATGCTAATAAATCTGTAGAAGCTTACGGAGGCAGAATGCCAGCTAATACACATTTGTTTGCTGCAGGATGTGACCCTTTTAAATATTCGCAAGTAAAAGATTGGGCCCGATCTTCAAAAGGCGCAGGATTTGTCTATGCAGGGTTTAATCAAGCTTTTGATGATCCTAATGCAGATCCATCTACCTGGGTGACGGACGATTTTGTGTGTCAGTACTACTACAGGTATGAAAATATGAGTATAGATGAATTTTGTGAAGACATGTTGATGATGTGTGTTTTTTACGGATGCCAAGTGGCTCCGGAGTATAATGTGCGTGTGGTTCAGGATCATTTTGTAAAACGCGGCTATGTAAATTATTTGATGTTCCCGGAAAGATTAGTGGTTAAAAAGGGTGATGTTAGGGTTGAATCTACGCCACATGCAGGTTTTTACACCGGCGGTGATGAAAGTAAGGTGCCAATGATCAATGCAATGGCGAAATATGTAAATAGAAGTGGGCAAAGGTGTAAATTCCCCAAATTGCTCGAGCAATTAAAAGACATGTCTTATGAGGAATTTGGCCCTTATGACTTATTTATTGCAGCCTCTGGAGCATATCGGCATTACTATCAAGTATTAGATCGGGTAAACAAAATAGAAGATGCATCTTTTGATATAACTGACTATTTGCCAATTTACGGATAATTAACAAAAACATTATAAAATGGAAATAAAAATAATATCAGTAAAGGAATTGTATAGGGT
>Ga0208497_1000515_pt1 | contig 17586 bp, 15 predicted proteins | sample CryBogCBE25Aug07_FD_184555 | JGI IMG/M metagenome (GOLD analysis project Ga0208497, IMG submission 184555) | Freshwater microbial communities from Crystal Bog, Wisconsin, USA - CBE25Aug07 (SPAdes) | ecosystem: Environmental > Aquatic > Freshwater > Lake | place: Crystal Bog, Wisconsin, USA...
CAAATATTCCGGGCAGTGCAACAATCATCTCTGATGCACTCAATGATTACATCTACACAAATACAGCAAAGAATTTCACCGACTCCAATGGCCAACTTGCCATTGCTCGTTTTGGTGGTCCGATTCCATATGACCAAGGTGGTCCGATTCGAATTATCTTTCCGGATAAGACCCCACTTGCTGCAAATTTGAATGCATGGAACTGGTCTCTCGATATTCTGAAGGTTAAATAGGTGGAAGAAGGTTTAGGGCTTGATCAAAGCGTGATGCGTTTTCGCGTCAACCTTGCTCAAAAAATATTAGCGGTCTTTGTTGCCCTAGCCTTCCTCGCTTTGAGTGTGACAATTATTGAAACCAACAAGTCTTCACTTGTTGACGCTCAGCACTTAACTGCCGCTGAAGCGCCTGCTGCTTCGATCATTTTTACGCAGCGCGAAACATTAGTTTATGCGGTCCGCTTGTCGCAGTGGTTGGATCAGCAGGTTACGAGACGAGATGTGCAAATCGCTCGGGCCTTGTTGGCGCAAAGGCTTGCCGTTGTAAATAGTGATGGAACTTCCGTTGGAGGAACCGCCCCACCTGGATTTCTAGCCGCTCTGTACGACGCGGATAAAGCGGTCGCGAGTGGTAATCCTGGCATCTTGAGTAATCAAAATCGAACCATCCTCCGCCCGGAGGTTGCTCAAGAGATTGAAAACATCGTTGCCCAGGCTCGTTTGCTTGTCACGAACTATCAGCTAGCCGTTGATAACCAATTGATTGCCGCTGCTAAATCACATAGAAATGGTGATTTCTTCTCTCTTCTATTCCTCATCATTTTCCTAACACTGGCTCTAATTATGCTCGGATTGTTGGTTCGCTCTGCCGTTCAGCAATATCGCCGAAGCAAGAATCGTATTTTGCTAGAGGGTCATCGATTGCGCCTCTTGGCCCAAGAGCTTGAAGAGACCAATCTGGTTGTTCATGAATTGGAATCACTCAACGAATCGAAGAATGAGTTCATTTCTAACATCAGCCACGAACTGCGAACGCCTCTCACAAGTATCATCGGGTACGCTGATCTGCTTTCCACCATGGTAGAGCCTGGAACAAATCCAGCTCTTGATAACTCGTTTAAAGTTTTGGATCGAAATGCCAGCATCTTGCTCTCGCTGGTGCAAAGTCTTTTATCGCTTTCACAACTTGAATCTCCGAATAATAAATTCGCATCCAAACCTACAAATATGGTTTCTATTACAGAAGACGCAATCTTCTTGATGCAAACTTCTATCGAACGTAAAGAGTTGAGTTTGCAATTCACCCACGATCCTGCAGAACGCTATTACGTAACCGGTGATGCCGGATTGCTCTCGCAAATGGTTATTAACTTGGTTGCAAATGCCGTGAAATTTAGCCACCAGGGCAAGGTGCTAGAAATTTCACTTCGCAAGCACCCCCATGGAGATCCATCGGGCAATGTTGTGTTAACTATCCGAGATCATGGAATAGGAATTCCTAAGGATGAGATTGACCATCTCTTCGAACGTTTCTACAGAGCTTCAAATGCAGTAGATCAGCAGATTCAAGGAACAGGCCTTGGATTAGCAATTGTTGCAAAGGTGGCGGAAATTCATGGTGCAAAAATTGAAGTCAACTCTGAACTTGGCGATGGAACTTCGATAAACGTGGAGTTCCCAGATGGTTTGTCTCGTACCCAAGCGCTCATCGAGAGTCGCAAGTTCTCGCTTCTTGCAGAAGCTATACAGAACATCCAACTAGATAATGTCGAAGACCTTCGTGCGAAGTTGCACGAGTATGGTGGCGCCCTTGGCTTCTACGACTTTGCCGAAATTGGCGAGGAGTTATTAGTATTTTCACGAAGCTTGGTTGGGCAGACTGGAGAAGCCGATTCTTCAGTTATCCAAAGACGAGATGATCTCACTGCAAAGATGCGCGAGTTATTGCCTATGGTTGAATCTGGAGTAAAAGATGCCGAATGAATTAATCCTGGTTGTGGATGACAATAAAGACATACGTGCCTTTGTTCGAACCGCTCTAGAAGTCGAAGGGTATTCAGTCCTCGAGGCAGCCGGTGGCGCCGAAGCCCTCACCACCTTCCAGGCAAATAAGATCTCCCTCATCATCCTCGATCTGAGTATGGGTCAACCTGATGGATTTGAAGTGTGTCGTGAAATCCGCCGTTCATCGAGCGTTCCCATCATTATGTTGACTGATCGAAGCGAAGAGATGGATGAGGCGATGTGCCTTGCATCTGGTGCCGATGATTACATTACCAAGCCAGTAAGCCCACGAATCCTTGCCCTACGCGTTGCTACCCAGATTCGCCATGCCAAGAGTGAGGGGGCAAAGCGGGTTGGTACTTTTAATGCGAATGGCTTGACCCTTGATCTCGAGACTCGGACTCTCCATATTGATCAAGCTACCCTCTCGATTACTCGTACCGAATTCGATTTCTTGAAATTATTGATGGAACACCCAAAGCGAGTATTTACCCGCGAGCAGGTCATTGAAGCGATTGGTGGTTCTACTGATTTCTCTAGCGACCATTTCCTAGATACCCACGCATCCCGACTTCGTTTGAAGATCAAGAATGCCGGTGGTCCTAAGGTGATTGTGGCTGTTAGAGGTGTGGGATACCGCTTAGCTCCTGCAACCGGCGCAGGTGATGAGCGCGAGGGTTAATAAACCCCGTCTTTTCGCCAGGCTATTTGCCTGTAAACTCCGACCACCACTTGGAGACGTCGCATAGCCCGGTCGAGTGCGCCTCACTGCTAATGAGGTAGGCCCGTTAAACGGCCTCGGAGGTTCAAATCCTCTCGTCTCCGCTCCCAGCCTTGGACTAGGTAAAGTCATTTTTCAAGGAGGTCCGTGGCCTGTTGCGGCAATTGCCCCATAGGAAAGACCCAGAATTGTCAGAGCAGCCAAAACTCCGAATCTCATAACACGGCTTTTTTCGCTAACCGGGATTGCGATTACCATCATCAACGGAAAAAGCGGAAGCAAGTATCGTGGCTTCGATCCAAAGTAGCCCTGAGTTGTAAAAGATAGAACCACCATCAGGGTAGTAAAAATCAGTATTTGCGGGGATTTAGTACGTTTATAAAGTCTCAAAAGTAAATAAATAATGAAGAAACATCCAATGACTATAAAGAGGCCAAAGAACCAATTCTTGCTAAATATATAACTGGCAATCCAATTGAAGAAATTTTCTCCTCCATCGAAACCGTTACCCCAGTGTGCTTGAATTTCAAAATACGAAAAGAAATTTGAATTCTTGCAAGCCAAGTAAAAGAAGTACGAAAGCCACCCCGAAGCCGGAATTACGATCGCAAAGTAGGTCGTAAATGATCTTCGGGCATCTCTACTTGAAATCATTTCAATAATGATCGGAATTGTGACCGCAGCAGCTAATGCAAGGCCGGTGGGTCGGGTTAAGCCAGCTAGTAGAGCAAAAGTCGACGCACTCTTAATCCAATGTTTCTGTGAGCAATATAGAGCCGACGCCGCAAGTGCTGTGAATAAAGTTTCACTATAAGCCAAATTATCAACGTAAGAAATTGGATAAACAGACCAAATTAGCGCGGTTGTGAATGCAACACTACGATTTGAAATTAATTCTGTAACTTTATAAATCATAATCGCAGCCCACAGGCTGCATGCCAAGCTCAACAGCACACCAGAGGTCAGATAGCCCAAACTTGATACTTTGTGAACTATTTTTTCAAGAAATGGAAAAAGCGGGAAGAAAGCTTCGTTCGAGAGCACCTTGCCTCTATCGCGTACTTGAAATCCGTATCCTCCCTCCGCGATAGACTGATACCACTGTGCATCCCACCTTGCAAATATTGTCAAGAAATGTCTATGTCGAAAATGTGCCACTACCCAGAATGCGCCAACACTCAATGATCTTATAAACGAAACCAGAAGGACCAAATTGAGAATCGGCGATTTTGAAGGCCATTTATTCACTATTGATTAACCAACTTTTAGGTTGAGTTTGCCCATTGGTCCCAGCGCTGAGGTCAACAATATATTCGAAGTAACTTTCCTCACGAAAGCAAGAGTTGTTTTTGATACTCCGGTAGTTAGACCACGTTCAATCCAATTCATATCCCCTATAGATACCGTGCCACCAGCATTTGGAATTACACCTAAAACTATGGTCGATGAAGATATTTGATCCCAAGGGTATCGTCCACACCTCACAAGGCTTCTATTTAATACATATCGTTTCCCAAAAAATGAATCAGTAGGTAACTCATGATCGATTTCTGGCCCCATTATCCCTTTGTAAATCGATCCGCGGGCAGCTCCAGTCCCATTGAATATGAATGCATTTGGATTTGAAACCTGAAACTCACCTTTGGGCTTGAAACAATTGTAATTTTGGTAAGTAAGAAGGGATTCAGGCATTCCTTGATCTAGATATTTGACGGTCGGAGCAAGCTTGTTTGGATCTTCAGACTTAGACTTGTAAATCTCCATCCTCAAACCACCTTCATGTGCGGAACTCGTGAGTCTAGTTCGCCAGTATTCAGCATTTGCTCCAAACAAGAGGAGATTCATTCCAAGGGATCTTGCGTTTATGACGTTTTGGCGCTCCTCCAATGTCCAGTACTCGTCGTGTCCGCCTGAGATCAGTACCTTGACTCCATCCAAGACGTGTGAGTTCTGCGCGATATCGGTATCTGCCACGTAAGACGGATTTAAATTAAGTTGATCTACAAGTTTCACGAGAGGCTGAAGATAGAAGTAGTAAATTCCCGATCCATAACCTTCTGAAAATGGCGCAGAGAAAGAGAGAACACGAGCTCTTTCTGAAAAATTGCCGTTTTTGCCATACGCACTTTGGCCGGTATACGTGTTATATGCCAAGCTCGTTTGGAATGGAACGGAAATTACAATGCGATTTTTGGTGATTTTGTCCTTCAGGACGAAAGGGACAAACGACTCGTGTCCATCACTCGCGTTAATTCTTGCTAAGTACATCCCAGGACTCAACTTTGACGTCTCTAAACGGGTTGTAACGTTCCATTTTTCCGCTACAAAGTGAGTTGTCCGATCCATAACCGTTTGCGTTTGATTATTACAAGGTTGCACTTGAGTTTTCATCACTAGTTTTCCACCGGCTCCACCGTAAAAGCCCATTCGGTAAATTGTTAAAAAGAAACTAGGCGCGGTACAGGTGAGGGAAATTCCAATAGTCTCTCCAGGTAATGCAGAAAAAGGAGTAGCGAACCCTGCAGTATCCGCTGAGAAGTTTCTACTAGGTATCTCCCAACCGCTAGCTTTAACCTTCGCGTTTGCTGAAACCAGACTCGAGCAAAAAAGGAGTGAACAAGAAAGAGCGATGAGAAACTTACGCAACCGAAACCTCCTCAATTCCTATTGAACTCCAGGATGGCTCCTGGCCCGACTCTGTACGAATTCGTTAACGAATATCCGTTGGCTTCTAACAAGGAAATGTCTGCCGGGTGGACCTTCGTCAAAGGAATCACAAATATTTGTGATGGACGTGACTCCAAAGTTACAGTCTTAGGCAACTTAACTCCGGTTGGTAGTTTGGGGCTGTTTGGAAACCTTAAAACCGAAACATTTCTGATTGGTTGCACTATAAGGACTTCTTCATAAAATCTCCCAGAAGCCATTACAGCTGCATCTGGACGTGAATGCTTTTGAATAATACTCACTTTGGCTCCCCAGTAGTCCCGCCCAGAGGTCTGGAAATTAAAGGCGGTTGCGAGCAAACAAACCGGAATGAGAAGGCTAGCCAAGGCAATTCGGCCCACCTTTTGAAGCCCCATATAAGCCAGACCAAGCAATAGTGCGACGCCAGAGGTGAATGGGAAAACATACCGCTGAGTAAAAATCGGATGGAGAAGCGAAGCGACAATCAGGAAACCAGCTGGAAAAGAAATCATGGAGATTGCCCAAAACATTAAATCCCTGTGGGGTTCGGAAAGTAGAGAACGCCGTCTGGCGAGGTAAATAGTGACAACTGTGAAAATGAGAGTACCTAAAATGGCCATCACCCAGGATTTACTCGCAAAAGCGACCGATAGGGCATCCCCCCACGCTTGAAAAAATCCGCGTGTGATCCACCCAATCTGAGATATTTGAATCGAGGCGATTACGAGTAATGGGATGGTGCTGGCAACTGCTAGGCCGTGTGCCAGGAGAAAAATCTTCGAAAGAGATGTTTTTCGCTTTCGAAGGAGAAAGACAATAAGAACGAAACCAATAAGAATATTGTAAATAAAAATTTGTGAGGTGATCACATCGAGGAATATGAAGCCTGTAATAAGCCATCCGTAACTCTTACTTTCTTGAGCTCGTTGATAGATTCGAAAAAATAGAAAGCAGAGCCAAGTATCAGTGGCAAATGAGAGCGCATACGATCGTGCATCAGTACCGTAATCGAGAGTACTTGGTAGTAAAAAAAGGATAATTTGCACTAGAAGTGCATGGTTCTTGTCAAAAAAAAGTAACGTTAATTTTCCGATACCATACAAAGCAAATCCGATACAAAGTCCACTAAACATTCGTAATCGAAATAAGTCACTTCCTAAAGCAAAGTGAGCAATTTTCAAAATTGCGTAATAGGTGGCATGAACTACGTCATCTTTATAAATAGAAGCATGGAAAAATAATTTCCACGAGAGGTTAATTCGGTAGATAGTGGCAGCCTCATCACTCCAAATGGAACGCCGCCCAGAGAGAACGAATGAGGTTATAGTAGCTAGAAATGGGACCAACAATAATTGAACCCGTGCCGTACTTCTTCTAAACATTATTTTTACGTAGTGCAATTCGAGTGATGTTAATGAACGCTTCATAGGCGATACCGATTGACATCTTCGAATATCCTGCTATCCGCTCAGCAAAACAGATTGGCACCTCGATGATGCTGCCACCAGCTCTAAATATTAGATAGGCAATTTCTATCTGAAAACCATATCCCGCCGAGTCTGTGCTATCAAAATCGATACGTCGGAGTACTGCGGTTGAAATACGACGAAAGCCACTAGTGGAATCTTTTATTTGAAGTTTAAGCATTGCACGAGCGTAAAAATTTCCACCTCGCGAAATTATCCTTCTAAACCTTGACCAGTTTTCGATGCTTCCACCGTCAATCCAGCGGCTTCCTATAACCAAATCCAATTCAAGATCGGCATTTAGTAGTTTATGAAGGTCTTCAATTTTATGACTTCCGTCGGCGTCCATCTCGATTACATGTGAATACCCACGGGTCAACGCCCAAGCAAATCCATACTTGTAAGCATTTCCTAGTCCAGCTTTCTCGCTAGGAGATTCTAAATAAACCCAAGGAAACCCTAAACCTAGAGCTATTCCAGCGGTGTCGTCTGGCGATCTATCATCGATTATTAATACATCAAATTTTGCCTGGCCCGAGACACGATTGCGCGCCTCATTAAGCCCTCGAAGCTGACGTTCAATATTTGGCGCCTCATTATAAGTTGGGATTAAAATTACAATTTTTTCTCCAACCATGTCTCTAGACTATCGGTTTTAATTCTTGAGTGGAAAGTAGCGAGCAATTTTCAAGCGGAGATGTTGACAGCCATGATCCAGATTCCCTGACCTACAACTTCGCCTGCTCGGGATCGGGGATCTCCAGGGCTACAAAATCGCCTCCCAGCTTCGACAAGCTGAGAGGCGATTGATACTTCTATAAATTTATTACTTACCTGGCTTTACTGGGGCGATTGGCTTAGTTGGGTCAACTGGCTTTGCAGGAGCTGCGGGCTTTACTGGCTTTACTGGCCCAGCACCAAGTGCGGTGATTGCGGTTTGATATGCAATATTGGCTGCCTTCGTTGCATTCCAATAAGCGGTGAGAGCTGCCTTGATCACTGCGTCACTTGGAGTTCCTGCGGTTGCAGCAACGAATGCTGCTGATGCTGCATTAACAGCGGCTCTGCGAACTTCTTGAATTGGCTGCTTCTTCGCTTCAAATGCAGCTTGAGCACTTTGGTATGCCGCAAGGGTTATTGCCCAATCGGATTCGTACTTCTGCATGGTAGTGCGGTAATTAATGTCGGCATTTACCTTTGCAAACTGGTATTGAAGAAGCGCTACTTTGTAAGCAGCAAGTTGGGTTTGGTAAGCGGATGGACTTGAAACTGGAGCGGGGGATGATTCGTCGGCGAGTGCCACTGAGGTAGAGCCGAGCATTAACCCTGCGGTGATCAGGGCGACTGATGCAAGCTTCTTGGATTTCATTTCTAACTCCTTGTAAGTATGGGCATTGTTGCCTTACTAGAAGGATGACGGGCGATCTTGTGGAATCTTTGTCAAAATCTATGGGGCTTCTTGTGGGTTAAAAGTGTGCGTATGCGCCTTAAACTAACTAGATGAAGGTCGTGATCGCCCCAGATTCCTTTAAGGGTTCGATCTCCAACGTCGAGTGCGCTGAGGCAATCGCCGAAGGGTGGCGTTCGGTACGAGCTATGGACCAGATCTCTCTTCGTCCTATGGCAGATGGAGGAGAGGGCACACTCGAGACGATCGCATTTCAGTATCCGCAGGCTCTTCGTCTACCCGCCGCAGTTGAACACCAAGCATGGTGGCTCTTATTAGCCGATGGCACCGCTTATGTTGAGTTGGCCAGTATCTGCGGGATCACGCTCCTTGAGGAGTTGGATCCGCTCCATTCGAATACATATCTATTAGGTTTGGTGCTGCGCGATATTTCTTCCGATCCGCGTGTAGAAAAGATTGTTATCTCCGTTGGTGGATCAGCCAGCACGGATGGTGGTGCCGGGATATTGATAGCCCTCGGCGCAAGACTCTTGGATTCCAATGGGGCGCCAATTCCTTTAGGAGGAGGGGATCTGAGCCGGCTACACAGTATTGATTTGAGCGAGGTGGTTCCTGCTCCACGTGGTGGAATCGTCTGCCTGACAGATGTAACAAATCCACTACTTGGTGAGTTTGGGGCGGCCCACGTTTACTCACCACAAAAAGGTGCGACGCCAGAAGATGTACTCGTTTTAGCTAAGGGATTAGAGCGGCTCCTAGAAGTAAGTGGAAATTCTGATTTCCCTGGGGCGGGCGCTGCAGGTGGCACACCCTTCGGTCTTTCATTGGCATGGGGAGCGCGGATTGAATCCGGTGCGCTCGCGATTGCAGAACTCATTGGAGTACCTGAAGTAATTGAGACATCAGATGTCGTGATCACCGGTGAGGGGCGGCTGGATTCTCAAAGTGAATTTGGCAAAGTGGTTGGAACTGTTAAATCACTTGCTCGCAAAAAAGATAAAGACGTTCTCTACTGCGTTGGTAGTTCAGAAGTTGATTTAGAAACCAGTGGTGTAGCACTAGTTGATATCGCACCTTCACTCAAAGATGCGATATCAAATCCCCGCCAATGGTTAATACAGGCTGGCAAGGAACTAGCGCTTCGATACGGAAATTAAAGAACTGCTACCGTGTGGTTCTCGATGAAATCCCAGTCGTAATCAATGCAGAGACCTTCTCCTTCAGGAGCCATCACATAACCATCGACAATATTGAGCTTGGATTTAGTTCCAAATTCAAAGTCGTCGAATGGGAATAGAGTTTCAAAGAATTCGCAATTTGTAAGTGCGAGTGAAGGATGGAGTTGTACTTGCTCCAAGCCATGATAAATCGTGGTATGGAGTTCGCATTGAACACCGAAAGCTTCTGCGACATGAGCAGTCTTCATCACTGCAGTGATTCCTCCGCGCCATGAAACATCGGTACGGACAATATCTGCCAAGCCTTCTGTGATGTATTGAGCAGTTGAATATTGAGCACCAGCTACTACTTCAGTGCCACAGAGTGGAATATCTAACTTCTCACGCAACTTTCGGAGACCGTTGAAGTTGATATCAAGGAGTGGTTCTTCAAGCCAGCGGTAATTCAATTTTTCAAGTTCGCGGCCAGCTTTGAGGGCTTGCTCGTAGGTGTAAGAGATAACAGGATCAGCCATCAGGGTGAAGTCATCTCCAACCGCTTCACGCACGGCGCGATAGCACTCGATATCGAGTGGAAGATCTCCTGGGGGATGGAGCTTGTACCCCTTAATCCCTTTTGCTTTAACTTCCAGTGCTTGCTTTACATACTCAGCTGGACCAGGCAAGAACATAGAAGAGACGTAGAGAGGTACCTTCTCGCGAGCGGCTCCTAATAACTTGTAAACAGGTTGATGTGCCATCTTTCCAACAACATCCCAGCAGGCATTATCAAATGGGCCGTATGCATAAATTGGAACGTGATTCCAGCGGCGATCGAAGAGTTCAAATTCCTTCATATTCTTTGCTGCATCATGGACGCCACGGCCCATGAAGAATGGCTTCACCTGGGAGAGAGCGCCGGCTGCAGCTTTCGCATCAAGTGCGCCGAAGCCAAAAGAGGTTCCAGTAATTCCATCGGTAGTAGTAACAGTCACAACAGTGAAATCGGGACGTGAGCCACCCGGAAGTTGGACCGCTTCAACAGCATCTAAGTTGTTGAGCTCATCACCTCCTCGGCACGCTCTAATCTCGATCTTACTTATTGTGCTATCGCTCATTGGCTTTCCGTTCCGTATGCACTAGTTGGAGATCTGGAGTAAATCTCTTGAGGGAAGACTCAATATGGCTGTGCATCTCAGCTTTAGCTCGCTCAGGATTGCGCGAGGTAATCGCCTTGGCGATGGCAACGTGCTGTTTGATAGCAAGTTGTCCGCGATCTGAGTGGTAGTAGCGCGCGAAGAGATCCTGTACGAAATTGGATTTATCTCCAGGTTCGACGAGGTGCTTCTGGGTGGCTACGTACAAGCGGAAGAGGTGAAGATGGCAATGTGTATTGGCAAAGGCAGAGGAGAGAGATTTATTTCCAGAGTAATGTGCAATCAAACTATGGAATCTGGCGTCGTGCTCTGTAATCGCTTCAATGAGGTGTTCGTCATCATCGAGAGACAAAGCATCTTTTGCACTTGCAATCTCATTCTGTAACTTTTTAATACCATCTGCATCGATAAGGATTGCAGCTTGTTCTGCAGCATACGGCTCGATGAGAAGTCTGAAACTAAAGAGATCGGCAAACTCTTTCTTCGAGAGAAGATTTGTTGCGCGGTAACCCTTGAGTGGTTCCTTCGCGATGAGGTCTTCAGACTCTAAACGTGCGAGAGCTTCACGAATAGGCGTTTGCGAAACTCCGAGTTGGAGTGAAAGGGCATCAATATTTACTCGCTCACCAGGAACAATCTCATGAGCGAAGATCATTGCGCGAATCATTGAATATGTTTCATCAGAGAGGATCGAACGTCGTGGTTGCGCTTTAACTTTTACATTCTTTGCTGCGGCCATGGGTACATCCTCCTTTCTTGCTGGATTTATTGAGAGTCAACGTTGACTAATGGGGTAATCGTAAGCCGTCCATTCCGCCATCGACTGCTAGAACTGTTCCAGTGGTAGATCTCTGCTGCGGATTGGCCAAATACAAGATTGCGTTGGCGACCTCGTCCGCTGAAACCAGACGACCCATTGGTTGGCGGGCTTCAAGCGCCTTACGTTCAGCGGCTGGATCACTCGCAGCTGCCAAGAGGCGGGCTACCCAAGGAGTATCTGCAGTTCCAGGATTTACACAGTTAACGCGGATACCTTCTTTAACAAAATCAGCAGCCATCGCCAAGGTGAGTGACATGACGGCGCCCTTACTGGCGCTATAGACCGCGCGCTTTGGAAGGCCAACGGTTGCCGCTACAGAGCAGGTATTCACGATAGCGGGAGCCTTGCTATTGGAAAGCAATGAATGCGCGGCGGCAGTCACCCGAGAAATACCCGCCACATTAATATTGATTACGCGTGCCCACTCATCATCGGTTGCATCTAAAACTGATCCAACTGCGCCGACCCCGGCATTGTTAGCGAGAATGTCGATGGTGGAGACGCTCTCTTTAACCTTGGCCACTGCCGCGACAACACTTGCCGTGTCGCCCACGTCGCAGGGAATCCAGGTCGCGTGGCCATCCATCTCGCCTTGATTAATATCGAAACCAAAGACGGTGGCGCCTTCTGCTTTGAGCTTTTTAGCGACAGCTAAGCCGATACCCGAACCCGCACCGGTAACGATTGCGTTCAATCCCTTGAATCCATCGCTCATCTCTTGGCTCCATTCATTGATAGTTCAGAAACCCAATAACTACCCGATGGATAGATGTATTTCTGAATACTCTCGTCTTTCATATGCGCACCAGATCCAGGAAGTGCAGGTGCTCGATAAGCACCTGCAACAACCCTCGCAGGTTCTAAGAAATGATCATGTAGGTGGTCCACATATTCCACGATGCGACGCTCGTGGTGCCCTGTTACGGCAACAGCGTCAAACATGGCCATGTGCTGCACCATCTCACAGAGGCCGATTCCGCCAGCATGGGGAACGACCGGAATTTTAAATTTTGCAGCTAAGAGAATATTCGCAATATTCTCGTTAACACCTGCGACGCGTGTGGCATCAATCTGCATAAATGAGATCGCGTTGAGTTGCAGCAATTGCTTGAAGATGAGGCGATTAGCAGCCATCTCACCAGTTGCGACCCTAGTAGGAGCAACTTCCTTTGCAATACGTGCATGCCCCACTACATCATCCGGATGCGTTGGTTCTTCAATCCACTCTAATTTAAATTCTTGCAATTGATTCACCCAGTTGATTGCAGTATCTACATTCCAAACCTGGTTTGCATCAATTGCGATCTTAAAATCAGGTCCTACTTCTGCGCGCACTTTGGTGAGTCTGCGACGATCATCTTCAATCGATTTACCGCATTTGTACTTGATGAGAGTGAATCCATCGGCAACTGCGGTACGAGTAAGTGACAACATTTTTTCATCGTCATAGCCGAGCCACCCGGGAGTCGTTGTGTATGCGCGAACTCCATCACGAAGCAGAATTTCTTCATTTGGCTTCCTGGCATCAAAGGCGCGATTGAGAATTTCGAGCGCTTCCCCAGGGGTCAGAACATCTGCGATGTAGCGAAAATCAATAGCGGCGACTAACTGCTCTGGAGTGAGGGAGGAGAGCAACTTCCATAGAGGTACGCCGCGCTCTTTAGCAAAGAGATCCCAGAGCGCATTAAGCACGGCTCCCGCAGCCATGTGGAATACACCTTTATCAGTTCCGAGCCAACGCAATTGGCTATCGGACGAGAGCTCACGAGCTATCTCACCGATCCGATTAAAAGCATCGTCGCTCTTTAGTCCAACAACTTTCTCCATCAAGATTTCAATGGCTGCAATCTGGACATCATTGCCGCGCCCAATGGTGAAGACTAGGGAATCGCCGGTCAGAGATGTATCTTCTGTATAAAGCCGTAAATACGCTGCGGAGTAATCCGGGTCAGCATTCATCGCATCCGAACCATCGAGCATCTTCGATGTCGGAAACCTTACGTCAAAGGCTTCCGCCCGCAGAATTGTATGGGTCATATCAAGACACGAATTTTTCTAAACCAATAGGGACGCCCGATTCGCTCCAAACACCTTCATACCCAACTCCAGGAAGCTTTGGAGCATGAACAAGTCCATTGCTATCGACCATAGCTTCGCGCTTGATTGGATTTTCAAAGACGAGTGATTCGTAATATGTATTGTTCTTAATCGCCATGCAGAGATGTGCGCTCTCTAATCCATATCCATGTACTTCAGCACGAAGGTGGAATGAGTCAGCGAGATGTGCAATGCGCATCGCTCCAGTAAATCCACCACGCAGGAAAGTGCTTGTACGTACTGCAGAAGCAACACCAGTCGCTATGAAATCACCGGCGCTCATGTGGGCACCATCTGTTACTTCTCCGAGTAATAGTGGAACGCGTACTCTCTCACCGAGCCATTTGTAAGCAGTAACGCTGAATTCGCGCATTGGTTCCTCATACCAAAGGTAACCAGAGTCGGCTAAAGCGTGGCCAAGATATGTCGCATCCAATAAATCAAAACCAGCAGAACCGTCGTACATCAGTGGAATGTCATCGCCAACGTGTTCGCGCAATTTAGTGCAGAGCAGCGCATCCTTCTTAGCATCACCAAATGCGTGTAATTTAATTGCGGGATATCCAAGTTCTAAACATTGATCCGCAATTTCTAGAAACTCATCAATAGTTGAAAATGTAACCGTTGATGCGTAAGCCTGAATTGATTCACGAAAACCACCAAGCAATTTCCAAATAGGTAGTTTTGCCTGCTTTCCGGCGATATCCCACAGTGCAACATCAACTACGTGCGCCATATTTGGTGCGAAACGTTCGATGCGATCCAACTCCCATGCGCGCTCCCAAAGGTATTCGCGGTTGAGCGGATCTTGACCAATTAGTTCTGCTTTAAATCTACGATCAACATAATCCTTTAAAATCACTCCACGCGGAGCTGTTGCAAAACCAGTTATTCCTGCATCTGTTTCTATGACCAACCATCCAGTTACGCCAGCCGGGTCAGAACCAGGGACGCCTTTGCGCCAAACAAAAGGTGGATTAAATGCAGGGCGATCCACAAGAACGACTTCTACATTGGTGATTTTCACGCTTCCGCCTCCTTTGTTTGTAACTTTTTGATAACGAGGATTTTTCCACGTTCAAAATGCCACATAAACCGTTTGGAACTTTGGGACATCCTAGAGAATTATTTTTGAAAATACTATACGAAATAGTATTTATCCTCTAACCTCATGCCAACTGGCCACCGATCCCTCGATAGGTGGGTTAGCAACGAAAGGGGAATACCTTGAAAAGAAAGCATTCCTTGCTGGTCGTAGCAACGGCCGCATTGTTGGGAGCTTCTTTAGTAACTCCAGTCGCTACACAAGCAGCGATTCCATCTATCACCATCTGGGTCGACTCACCTCGCCTACCTGGTGCACAGTTGTATGCACAAATCATGAAGGGCAAAGTTAACGTCAACGTTCAACTCCACGCTCAAGGTGATTTGGTTGCAAAGGTACAACTATTCAATACAGTCAAAAAAGGATGGCCAGATGTAGTTTTTGGTCCTCCTAATGACGTTGCATTCTTGAAGAACCCATTGGTTAACGATGCTCTTCAACTCGACAACTTGCAGTCACCTGCAATCTGGAAGCAATTCGGAAACGGTAATAACTGGTGCAAACTCGATGGCCACTACTACTGCGTGAAGAATGACTTGGCCCAGACAGTTCTTTGGTACAACAAATCATTGATGACTCAGTTCGGTTACAAGGTTCCAACAACCATGGCTGAATTCGCTGCAATCGGTGCTGACGTTGCAAAGAACCACCCAGGATATTCACTTGGATCCCTTGGAGATCAAGCTGGCTACTCAAGCTTCTTGGAGCCTTCACAGTGCCCATTGAACGTCGCAAAGTCTGACACAGTCGTTGTTATCAACTCGAAGGATTCACATTGCACCCGAGTTGCAACACTTCTACAACCTCTCATCGACAGCGGCGTACTTGATGTACGTAGCCCATTCGATGCTGGTTACATCAAGGATGTTGGACAAGCCGGCAAGTGGTTGATGGCCATTGGTCCATCATGGTGGGGTCAATTCGTACTTCGCCCAGCTAGCTCATACAACATTCCTGCTGGCGTAGTTGCTACAGCTCCAATGCCTACATGGCCTGGAGAGACCAAGGCTTACTCTGGTGAGTACGGTGGAGGTATCTACACCGTTTCAACACACACCAAGTATCCAAAGGAAGCACTTGCCTTCGCAATGTTCATGGTTGGAGATGCTCGTAACCTCGTCTCGGTGAAGAACCCTGATGGAAGCCACGGAGCTCCTACCTATCCTGCATACGGTCCTGGAAACAAAATCTGGGTACAAGCCGTTGCCAAGGATTCTTACTACGCACAGAGCATTGTTCCTGCGCTTGATACACAGGCTCAATTGATCTGGCCTGGCACAAAGCCAGTGCGTTATGACGCTAACGGTGCCTGGGGTGCATCCTTCGATACTGAGATTGCTCAGTCGAAGAATCTCCAGAAGGCTATCGATTCATATGCGACATATACATCCAATGCGGCAACTCAAGTTGGGTACGCCGTCGTAAGTAAGTAAGAAGTAAGTTCGACGAAGACCTCGCGGGAATTAATACCTCCCGCGGGGCTTCTTAAAATTAGGAGCTACTGTGAGTAAAGGCCGCGTGCATAAGCCTAAGAATTTGTTGATGATCTTGATGCTTTCGCCGTATCTAGCATTGCTATTTCTCTTTGGCGTATTGCCACTCATCATGGCCATTTTGAATGTTCCAAGTAAATCTCCCTCCAACCCCAACGGCGGTTGGCACGTATTTAAGATCGTTCTTAAGGACTTTCGTTTAGTTCCCGCCATGTGGCACGTCCTTGGATTCATGGCGCTCTTTGTACCTTTAATGATTCTCTTTGTTGTCGCCATGTCATTGATGCTCGATGTCGATGCCGCCCCATGGAAGAAATGGGTTCGTCTGGCTTACATCGTTCCTGCATGCGTCTCTGGTTCAGTTGCAGTTCTGCTCTGGTATGTACTCCTTGAACCAACACTCAGCCCATTTAAATTCCTCATGCACTGGTTTGGAATTAAGCAGGCTACTCAAATTTGGCAGACATCAAACCTTACGTACATTCTGGTATTTATGGCCTTCTTCTCTTTGGCTGGTCAATGGATCTTGATCCAATTCGGATCGCTCCAATCAATCTCCGGTGAAATTCTTGAAGCGGCTCGCGTAGATGGATGCACACAGTTCCAACTCGCAACAAAAATTAAACTTCCACTTATCCGTAAGTACGTTATTTATATGAGTGTACTGGTCTTTGCCGGCGGACTTCAGATTTTCGTTGAGCCACAACTCTTGAACTCCAGTATTTATCACGGCATCGCGCAACAGTGGTCATTTGATCAGTTGAGTTACTCACTTGCATTCGACAATGGAAACTTCGGCGAGGCCTCAGCGCTCTCCTTGATGCTTCTTGTACCAAGTTTGATCGGCGCGCTCCTCGTTATCTTCAAGACGGATATGTTCGAAGATGTCACCCTTAAGACTCCTAAGAAAACCAAGAAGAATTCCAAAAAAGTTGAGGTGGTTGCAGCATGAGCATCGATTTCGAAAAGAAGGCTCCAGCGGCTCCTGAAGCTCCACGGAAGAAGAAGCGCAAGATCAGTATTGGCCACTTCGCGGTCAACTTCTGGTTGATCTTCTGGGCGGTTATCAGCGTCATTCCAATGCTCTGGTTGGTCCTCGCACCTTCCAAAACAGACCGTCAGGTCTCGTACAAGAACCCTCTCTCCTTTGCCAGCTTCCATGGATATGTTCGTGCTTGGAAGAATCTGCAAGATTTCAATAGCGGCGTCCTCGCACACTGGGTCTTCAACTCGATCACCTATAACGCTGCCATCGTTCTGATTGCGAGTGTTACCGCATCACTTGCCGGCTTCGTGATTTCAGCGGCTAAGATCCGCTTCAAGAAAGCATTTTTGATTTCAACCCTGATCATGATGCTGGTGCCACCGGTAGCTCTTGTTATTCCTCTCTTCATTGAGATGAACAAGGTCAACCTGGTTGATAACCCTCTGTCAGTTATTTTGATCTCCTCGCTCTACCCATTTGGAGCATTCC
>Ga0208497_1000517_pt1 | contig 17540 bp, 29 predicted proteins | sample CryBogCBE25Aug07_FD_184555 | JGI IMG/M metagenome (GOLD analysis project Ga0208497, IMG submission 184555) | Freshwater microbial communities from Crystal Bog, Wisconsin, USA - CBE25Aug07 (SPAdes) | ecosystem: Environmental > Aquatic > Freshwater > Lake | place: Crystal Bog, Wisconsin, USA...
TTCTTGAACTGCCGGCGCGAGATCGGTCGCATGCCGGTCTTTACGTCAGCGTCAAGGGCGTCTGGCGGCGTGTAGCCGGATGCATCAACCTTCGTCCCCTGTGGGTCGGTGCGGGTGATCCGGTGGGCTTTAGCGCGTGCGCGCTCAGTGGCTTTCGACATGTCTTCGTTCTCCTACCGGCGTCCCGGCATCAGTGTTCTCGACAAATAACACACAAGAAAAACAATATCATCGCTTTATTGCATTCCTGGCGACAGTCAAGGCGCGGTCAACGATAGAACCTCCATCCAAGGCTTTTTGAACCATTGTGTCGTTATTCATGCCTGCACCTGTATCCCCACCACCAGCAAACTTCTTAACCACGCCACCACGCGCATACCGACGCTTGATAGTGATCTTGCTGGGATCGAACACGACGTGGTTGTGGGTCGGATTGCCGGTGTTTGGATCACGGCTGTTGGCGTCTATGTATCGGATGCCGGGAATGCCGGCTGCTTGTAGGGCGGCTGCTGCCTTAGCGGGGTCTTTGCCGTGTTGAAATACGGCTGCACGATAAGCCGTTTCGCCTGGGCGCGAAGGATGACCTTCGTCTTGCGGGTTGAGGCCGAGAAAGGATAGAGCCTGCTGCACATGAGGATGCTGTTCGCTTAACGGCTTATCCCAATCTAGAAAATGCTCCGGGTTTGCATGGACGCGGACATGATATGTATATCCAGGACGAGAAACTTCTATTTCTTCATTCCTAATCATTCTCATGGCTTTTGCCATGTCTTCACGGCTTGCGTTTTCTTCTTTTATTCTTTTAAGTTGTTCCTTCGATATGTTGCTATCTAATATTGCTCTTGCAGCTAATGCTTCTGGTTCATGAAAAGAAAAATGTTCTGGAGTATAGCGAATAGGAAGCCCAAATTCATCTTTATCACCATAAGGGAAATGTATTTCATTCAGATTTTTACTTAATTTGTTTCTATAATCTTCTGCTACATTTTTATTGGTAGCAAAATACATACCGTGTCCATACATTTGGGCACCTTCGCCTGTGCCAATATAATATGGATTAAATTCGTTAAACGCGTGCGGCGATCCATGGTAAGCATCGAAACCGGTTTCGTCTGTTGGCTCTACGTCGCCACCGTCGGCATATCCATCGGGGATCGCGGTATGTCCATCACCCATACCGGTGACATGCACACCAGGGATCATGGAAGCCGGATGTGGCGGCTTTTGGCGGTCGCCGGTAGGTAGTGGCCCAATCTCCTTAGCAAGCCCCTTGGCGACCATTGTAGCGCGTCGGATGGCTTTGTCGTTGTCGTCAATCATGCCGCCTCGCGCCTTGGTGATATCCGGGTCGTTGGGGTCGAAAGTGCCTTGGTTGCCAATAGCCGATTTGATTTGTGTGGGATGGAAGGCGACAATTTCTTTGGCCGAGCCATCATCACCATGCAAAATGATGCCGTCAAACCCGTTGCGTTTAAGCTTTTCAGTGTCAACGCCAGATGCTGGAATATTATCTTCTCCGTGTATTAAATATGGATTTTTAATAGAAGGGTGAACGGGCATAATGTTTGCAGCATGCCCTTGACTTGCGCGGATTTTAGCAAAGACATTTGCTTTTTGTTTTGAAGGCGTTAAATATATCCCATTTCCAAGTTTTGCTTTAGCCATACTTTGTGGATCGAAAGCAGAAAAATCACCTCCGGTTGCGTGATAAGCAACTAGCGGCACCATGGGGTGATTACCCTTCTGGAATGCCGACAAATTCTCTTGCCGTTCATCAGGCGACACCACCCCGCGCGCAACCATCATCGCCTGACGTTTAGCCTTCGCGGGATCGTCGTTCATTGCTGTTCAGCCTGCTTTGCGATGGGTGCAGCAATCGGTGCCGCCTGGGGATGCAAGGCAATGTCGCGCGCCAGTTCAAGTAGCTGAATCTTCTCGTGACTTGCACGGTCGGCGGCGCGGTTGCGGTCTTCCTGCATGACGTCAGCCTGCTGAATGCCGAGGGCGTTACGCTTCGTTTGTGCGTCCATCAACTTCGCCCTTGCTGTCATCAGATCGACAGGCGTGTCCACCTGCTGTTGCTGCACATCATGCGGTGCGCTTGCTTCGTGTTGCGCCTTCAGCATGTCCGCCTGAGCCTTCAACGTCTGTGCGTCGGCCTGCTGCTTCTTGACCTGCATTTCCGCCATCTGCTTCTGCATTTCCGGCGGTGGCGCAGCCTGTGCAGACGGAGGAGCCATGAACTGATCGGGGTTGGAGAATCCGAGGGCCTGGATGCACGCGCGATCAATGGCAATCGGGTCATACATCGTCGGGTTAGACGCCTGTAGCTGCTTCAGAGCGGCAAGCTTCATCATACGCTGCGCTGCACTTGCTGTGTTCGGGTCTGCCTGGGGCGACAGTTCGTTGTCCTCTAGTGCCTTCAAAAACACCTTCTCGTCCCACGTATATGCAGGCGTCTTGTTACGTTGCCAGAAGCTATTCGGGTTTTCCTTGAAGCACCGTGCAAGCAACCGAAATTCTTCGGCCTGCGATGCGTGCATGCGCTTGTGGACGCTGTTCATCACCTTCGCGGCCTGTTCGATCATCGCCAGGGTGGTGCCGACAGGCGCGTCTGCGCGTCCTTCACCGACCTGCTGCTCAGACGTGCCGCCGATCCGCATGCCCGTAGTGGCGATGTCATTAACCAGCGACATCAATGCCGGCGATGGTTCCTTATACGGGAGAGGCATGATGGCCTGATTAATGGGCATGCCACCTGTTTTGACCGGAGCGCCACCACCCGGCGGAACGCGGAAAATGTTAGTGTTTTGACGCGCGCCAGTATCCGCGAACAGAAAGCCAGGGAAATTAGAATACATCCCAGCATCAAGCAACTCACGCCAAGCAGCAGTAATAGCGTTGGTAGTATTACCAAGTATATGAAGTAATCCAATGTCGTAGAAGCCGAAGCCAGGAACGAATGTATACTTGACGAAGTTAGCACGCGGGTCAGGAAGTTCTTCGTCGTTCTTGTCGTAGTTGCGAACAATAGACAGGATTTGCTTCGAAGATACGTCAATAGTGACGCGATACGGGACTTCCAAGCCACTGATTTTGCCCTTGTATTTGTGTTCGTAGCCGACGATATCGAGTTCGCAATAAATCTCGTAAATTTCGCGGTCGCGGTCGTCAGGGTTCTTGGTTTCGGAACTGACGCCCTGCTGCGCGTCCTTCTCCTCCTTGACGGCATCAAGCTTAGGCGCGGCAGCCTGCGACAGTTCGGTATCGCGGTAGACACCCATGATTTGCAGACGCTTGACCGTCGATGGCTTCATCGACACGCGGTGCGTGATGCGTCGGGCGTTCTGAAGGTCGGATGCGTTGTTGCTGACGATCAGGTCATCGGCATCAACAGTCTCGCTCACGGGCCTGTTGCGCAGGGGGCAGAAATAAACCTTCTTGAACGCTGTGCCGCCGAAGCCAAGCAACAGCAGCATGCGGTCAGTATCGGGATAGTATTCCGTCGCCGTGCTGGTGAGGTAGTGATTGAAGTCCTTTTCCAGCGCGTCGGCCAACTGGTCCTGTTCTGCGGTGCTGCCGTTGCTGTCGTCCCTGATCTTCACCGGTCCATCGGTGGGCAGCATTTCCGAACGTGCGTTCGCCTGGAAGCGGAGGACAGCCTCCAGAAGCAGCGGGTGACGAACGCGGGACATACCCTCGACAGGAGCGCCGTCAGACGCGCCTGCAAGGTTTGGTATCTCCACCTTCAGACCGAGAAGCTTAATGCCCTGTGCGCGGTCCTCAATCCATTCCTGGCGGGTTTCGAGGTCGTCCTCTACGCCACGTAGCAGTTCGCTGCTGATGCGGCTCAGTTCGAGGTCGTTGATGTCCTCGGCCAGATTGTCGAACCAGCCCTTCGGACCACGGCTTTCGGCCTCATCAATGGGTTTGCCGTCCAGGCTGACGGTGATCGAGCCGTCAGGGTGTTCGATGCGCAGGATCGCACCCTTGTCGTCATATTCCGGCGTGTCTTGCTGCTCGTCGCCATCGATCACTACCACGTCCATCGGTGCAGGCTGCAAACCCGGTTCGGGTTCAGACAGCCGGATGTTCGGTGACAGGCCAGGAACGAGCGACATATGCTACCCCATGAGTGCGCCGTGTTCGGCAATAAAGCGTTCGATGGCTTCTTGCGCGGCATAATTATCAGCGATTGCTTTTACTGTATAGGTCGCAGTAATTCCAGCCAAATCGGGCGACCATACTTCAACGGTGAAAGAGCCGTCGCCATTGTCTTCAAGTGCTGCTTGGCATTTTAGCATGATTACACCGGATATAGAGGTTGTGGCGGTTTGCCTTGATGCTGGTTGGCTGCGTTCAACTCCGCAATACGCTCGGGGCTGCGGACAAGCAAGCCGAGGTCGCGCAGGTGACGAAGCGCCATGCTGACGGTATCGCAATTATGAGTGAGAATGCCGTTGGCATAATAGCAGTGTTCCCCTTCAACTGTCAGATTGAATACGGGATGCATAGTATGGGTGCGCTTTACTGATTTTACCACACACAAATTTTGATTTTCGTTCAACGCATCTAATTGAACAGGTTGTTTTTTTAGGGCTTTTTGCCTCAAACGGCGAACCGCACCATTCACAAACGCCTGTATAATGGCTTTTGCTGTAGGGCTTGGGCTTATCTTCCGCTCGCATTGATGTGAATACATGTTGTCTGTGCCAAGCACGTCCTTCATCGCTACGATGCCATTCTTTGGCTTTTTCACGAATGACGGCAAGATGAGATATTTGTTTTTCTGATTTACCCCTCGAAATGTATTCTTCAGCATGTTTTTCACGATGTTTTTTAAAAGGGATGCATTCAAGATTTGCAATGTTGTTGTTCCCGGCGTCACCATCAATGTGATGGATTTGATATCCAGATGGAATCTTGCCGTTAAAGTAAATCCACACATCACGATGAAGTCTATGGCCCGCCCTACCAAAATATCTTTTGTGCGCTGGATTTGGCGAGTTAGGATACCGCCGATATGTGTATCCATTAAATTCTGTGGTTTCGACAACAACTCCTGGTTTCGGGCGGAATGGCATTGGATTAACCTTTTAGATTGACATTGTGTCTGTAATACATCAAATGGACACAGTGACGCAAGTTCTTTCCATTCGCATCCAACCCGTATGGGATGATTTGCGGTCCCTACTAAACATCCTCCAGTGTAGTCAACTTGCCATACTTCGCGTACGCCGGTCATGGATGCAGCAGATACTAAGCATGGCCCTGCTGGCGTTGCCACCATATCTCCAGCAACTATTGCGTCTATGCGCTTAGTGGTTCCATCAAACATAGTGATTAATGTATCGCCTATCAGACAAAGATCGTCATGTCGCCCTTTGGGGAACTGGCCGACCTGGGTGATGACCATGTCAGCCCAAGCACGATCAGGCGCGTATACCATGCCTTCAGAGAACAACGCCTGCACGCTGTAGAGGCGCGCTAGCTTGTCCTGCGCCTTCGGGTCAATCAACTGCACGGCGAAGTCTTCGTGGCCATACATGCGACGCATTTCCTGCGACACACTGATGCCAGACGCCTTGTTCTCAATCAGCAGTTTGTCAACCTTCAGCGCACGACAGGACTTGGCTACCTTCTCCACAAGGTCGTGCAACTCCAGGCGTTCCTGCCAAGCCGTCATCAGCATGACCTTAGGCAGACCGTCGATAGTGCCGGTGTCTGACAATGCCTCGGCGTTTGCGCCATACCGGTTGACCGTGCGGGTGGCGCGGGTATCTGTTGATCCATACCAAACGCCCCAGACAGTCAATGCACTGAAATCGTTTTCTTGTTTAGTGGTGTATGCCGTGTCCAGGCTGGCGATGATGAAGTCGAACGGCGGAAAAGCTTCGTCGGGCCAGAGGTTCCACCACTCTCGCTTGATAACGCCGCCACCAGCAGGCTCAGGACGCTGCTGTAGCTGCCCTGCGGTCGCCCACGGTCCTAGCGTCTTTTCGAGCAGGACAACTTGCTGTTCATCAAACCGTTCGGGCCACAACAGTTCCCCAGGCGTCGTGCGCTGGTCTTTCCACTGGATCGGCATACCGTCATCTGTCGCCCAGGCGGGCACCAGTGTGGTATGAAACGACCGGTCTGGTTCGTATCGCATCGGCAGGCAGAGGTGTTGCCAGTCGCCCACGCCCTTCTCAAGCACATGCCCGCTGATGTCTTGCTCTGACAGGCGCTGTGCGATGACGATGCGGCAACCGTAGCCGGGCTTCGAATTGTTCAGACGATTATACCACGCCATGTCCCACCACTCGATAGTGGACTTGATGACGGCTTCGCTGTTCGCCTCGGCGCTGTTGTTCAGGTCGTCGCCGATCAGGTAATTGCCACCAAGTCCGGTCGTGGCACCGCCAACAGATACCGTGTTGCGGATGCCATTCTGATCGTTCTGAAAACGCTGCTTAGTGTTGGTGTCGCCGGTCAGCTTGAACCGGTGTCCCCATCGCTTCTGATACCAGTCCGATTGGATCAGCGTGCGGCACTTGACGCTATCTTGCAGCGACAGGGCCATGGCGTAGCCGGCGTGCAGGAATTGCGCTCCAGGGCCAGCCAACGGCGTCCTGGCGTTCTGCGCCCATACCCAGGCGGGGAACATCACACCGCACACCGTTGACTTACTGAAGCGCGGCGGAATGTTGATCAGCAGGTTGGGGATGTATCCATCTGCGCACGCTTCCAGATGCTCGCACACCGCCTGCAAAGCATATCCGCCCATAGCGAACTCTGCGCTGTCAATATTCGGCCAAGCGGCGACAGTAAAGTCGTAGAGCGATGCTTCTAATTCACACCGCTCTATTTCAAGTAATGCCTCGTCTACATCGACATTACTGTCGCCATACTTGATTAGCATTATGTTTTTCTGGCTTTTCGCGCGTTATATGATTGTTTTAATATGCTCCTCCATATTTCCGCGCTTTTTTCGCTATGAGGATCAATTCCATCTTTGCTTAATTGATGCCTGAAAGCCTTTTGACATATTTGCTGAATAGATGATGGCGTCAAACTATACATTTTAGCCACTTCAGCATGAGTATGTCCCTCTTTATATTTTTCTAGAATAGCATACGCACGCTGTAAGCTTCTTTCCCAATTTTCCGCCTCTAAAGAAGACCGAGCAAGAACAGCAGGCGAGTCTTGTCGAAGCTTAACTCCCACTCTGTCGAGAGCCTGTATCACAGAAGCAAGAGTTACTTTGCCCATTCCATATGAATTAAGTAATTCTGCGGGTGAATACTTTTCCAGTTCCTCAGTTGTCTGCAACCCCATCACACGAATTAAGCAATTAGACGCTCTGGCGTGCAGCATTAGTTCAGAAATTTTCATCTTCTTTGTCCTATACTGTTTGTTTACTTGTTTTGTTCTTTAGCAGCCAGCAAAGCCTGCTTCAACGCATCACGCGCATCAGGATCAAGCGACCTTGCGTCAATAGTCGCCACCTGTTGTGTCTGTATTGGCGCACCGTTTGGACCGCTTACTTCAGTCTTGTTCACGTCGCCGTAAGTATTGCGGTTCAATTTACTTGCCAACCATTTGCGCGTGTCTACCATCAGACGTTTTTGGTCTGATGGAATACTTGGATCGTCAGAAATTAATATCATTTGGTCTACGTAGTAGTTTTGTTGGTCTTCACGAGCGCGCGTATACATCAAGCTAAATTCGGGGTGAACACGCAACCAATTATAGACCGTTTGTAGCGTCGGAACGCATTCGTGGTCCATGGCTATTTTATACAAAGGTTTACCAACCGCAATTTCAGAACAAATCAATTCAGCGATAGCAGGATCATAAGTGGACGGATTGCCATTGTTCGCCCTTCCATCTTTTTTCTTCGGCTGCTCGGCCATCAGATCTGTTGTGCGTAATACCACAGCCGGCGGCGATTTTCCCGATCCTTTACCCTGGCGCGGCATAATTAATCTCCAACAAAAAAACGTAGAATGGAACTTAATCCAATATACGCTCAATTTCAAGCCACTGCATCGGTATCAGACCATCCAGACTGGCTTGCACAAGTAGAACGACGTAAAGAGGGACGGGAACGGCTCCTGAAAGCCATTTATAGACCGCTCTTTCCGTCACTCCGAAAATACGAGATAGACTTGCCACAGACCAGCCTAGCTGGCCCATGGCAATTCGTAGGGCGGCGGGAGTCATTCAGCAAAAGTAACGTCGTATGCGTATGGCAATGTCGGCGGGGGTCATGTGGTTAACTCCGTGTTTTGATTTCGTAATGCGGAAAGCGTCCGGCGACACTGGCTTGTGTGCCAAAGCCTGAGAATGCCTCGGCCAGCCATGCGCGGAATGCTCTGCGTTCGCCGCGCTCCACGCGATACGTCCATCTTTTTCCGTCGTGCTCCACGCATGCGCGGCCGGCGTCCGGGTCTCCGGCAAAGTGCCAGTGCGGTTGGCCTTCGCGGGCGGCTGAGATTTCGCAACGTAGTGCATAGTCGGTCATGTGCGGTTGCCTTTTGTGTGGGCGGTTGATGTTATGTTGGTTGACGCCAAGAGCCGCGCGGGCCGCGAGGTAGTTGTTCAATTCAGTTGTCATGTCGCTCTCCACTGTGTTGATGTGTTGTGTGTTGATGTGTTGATAACCCCTTTGTAGCTGAACTAAGTTCAGTGGTCAACACATATTCGACCGCTTTTCAAAAATATTTTTATCCGCTATTCGGCGCATTAGCTTTTTGAGCCTCTATCTTCTTTCTGTAATCCTTCCAGCCCTGCTTGATCTGGTTAAAAGTCAATTCAGGTTTTGGTTTCAGGCGGCTTGCTGCGGCCAGAAAACTGTCACCAGAGCGCCTGATGGCAGTTTCGTGGTAATCTTTGTTCGGCATGTTTGTTACATCCCAAGGTTGCGGCGGTAGAGGTCCAGAAGGGTCTGCTCCTCCTCAACGTCAGCCTGCTCGCGCTTGCGGTCGGCGATCAGTCGGCGAAGCACCCTCTTGTCAAAGCCGGCGCTTGAAGCCTCTGAATAGATATCCTTGATATCGGATGCGAGGGACCTCCGTTCCTCCTCCAGGCGTTCGATGCGTTCGATGAGGCTGCGCAGGCGTTCGGTGGAAATGTTGTGGCCAATTTCAGACATTCTTCTTCTCCTGTTCGAGTAAGCCATGAAGCGTATGCCGCATGATGATCTGGGCTGCATTCAGCGTTTTAGTCGGGATATCACTTTCGCTGGCAAGCACGGCAGTCAGCGTAGCCAATCCGAAGACGACGCCGCCTAACTGGTGACGTTCATAAAATTTCTCCTTGTTAAGGATTTCATGAATTTCGCTGGCCAAGCTGATCGAACTCTCGCACCACTGTTCGAAGCTACTCATCTTCTTCGTTTTCCGATTTTTTATCATGCCTTGCAAAGGACATCGACATTCGGACTAATTCAAGGCCAACTACAGTGATAGCATCTGTTACATTATTGGCCTGGGAAACTTGTTTCGCCAGGATGGCTGTCAGAACATAAATTTGCATACCAAGCGGCACATCATGCATGATATTATTTTGAATAAACAGATCTAAAATCTGTTCATAATGTTTCAAGCATTCTTCATGCGCGGCTTCTTCGAAGGATTTGTTCATCACCAACGGATCGGTGCTGTTTTTTAGCTGCGCGACAACATCTTCAATAGCCATATTGCTGTTTCTCCGTTTGATGGCCACAGGAGGGCCAGGGAAGCCGCTACAGCGGCATATGGGATAGCCCGGTAGTTGGCAACCAGCGGCCACAGCAGACAGGCCCAGGCGGCGATCCAGAGGGCTGTGGCGATGGTGTTGACTGTCACGTCATATCCTTTCCTTAGCGATGATGTTGTGAAAAGGAAGACGCCTTCCCCTTCCTAGCCCCCGTTCTGGGGGCACTTGGCCTTCACGCGGAGCGTTTCGACGCATGCGACCTTGTATGGCGTGGCGTGGCCGAGGATCGCCTTGACGGCATCAGCGTCAATCGCCTTGCGCTCGCTGATGGTGACGCAGATGTCGGCGGTTTCGCCCATAATGACATCCATGCCGGTTTCGAGAATGGCCTTGCGCGCTGCGGCGACAGCCTGCTTGGCGGCTTCTTCGGCGGCTTTGGCTTGCAGGTAGGCGAGGACCAAGGGTGCGGTGTTGGACATTTTGTGATTCCTATCATGTAAACTGCACCGTCTTGGTGCTGAAACCTATATAGAATTAACTACTTTCTTTGTCAACTTCACCCTGGGGATTTTGGATGCTTTTTTGACAAGAAGTTCGAAATTTTTCGTTTCTTCGTTCCGCCGCGTTGTGACGATGATCGCCCCGTCATCATGCATCGACCAGATTACCACTTTGTCTGCGTCGGGATGCCAGTGCCAGATACCGTCGCCGAAGTAGCGTGTGGCTGCGACCGACCATTCAGATGTGATATGCATGTCAGTAACTTTCGAGGTTGATGTCGCAGTCTTCGCAAATGCTGGCGAAGATATCGGCTGGAAGGCGATCTGACAGCACAAGCAGCGCCATATCGACGGTCAGGCTTAGATCGTTGTCAGAAATGTTCTTACGCAACTCTGCCGCGGCATCGGTAGCAATCGCCACCAATTCATCAGACGGCAGGTTGATGTATGTATTATACAAATGGTTCGGGTTCATATGTATTATCCTTTTCTTCGTCGTCGGTATAGTCGTCGTCATATTCGCCATTTTCTTTAGCTTCAGCAATTTCTTTGTTGAATAAATCCTCCATAGCAATTCGAATTCTCGGAATTGAAGATTTCAACCCCTCGAATGGATGGCTCCCTGAAATCATAATTTCACCATCCTTCCACGGGATAAGATACGTTTTGCGTTCAAAAATCGTGATCTTTATCCCTGCCGGTGTAAGGCTGATGATGGCTCCATCGCTTTCATCGAATTGAGATTCGAAAGCCTGGACGATATTTTCTTGGATGATCGCTTTAAGTGTCTTGGTAGGATCAATGTCAGGGTCCCAGTCTCGTGCGAAGTTTTTATCGGCCATTTGTCTACTCTCCTATTCAAACAACAGCTTCGATGATGGCATCGACCAGATCGGCGACCGGACCAACAGCAGACCCGTCGATGATGGTTTCGTCCGGCTCCAGACCAGATGCGACCTGCACCCACCCGATGTCCCTGCCATCTGCATCGTGGAAGTGGACGAAAAGGTCGTCGCTGACGTCGTCAACGGCGCGCCAAGCTTCCTTTGCGCTCTTTCCGGTGTATCCGGCCTCATCGTCATACATGACGGTGATGGTCCACTTGTGGCGTTGAGCCTGGACGAACAAGGCTTTTGCTACGTTGATCATGGCGATTATGTCCAATCAATCAGGTTGGTGTAAGCGATTTCGACAGCGTCCTGGTAGCCCTTGTTGTGCAACCAGAAAAACAAGGTCGCTTCTTCGTCTTCCGTCATTTCAGCTTCGCCATCCTCTGGTTCTTCCTCGAACTCAGCGCCGTCGAAGGAAACGTCAACGTCGCCATATGTGTCCCGATAAGCAGAGAAGAAAACGACGGCATCATACTCGATTCCGTTGCGGGTGATTTTAGCGTTGATCTTCATGTTCTGTCTCCGGTTTCGATGAAGAATATCTACCGGAATGCTATGAAGAATGCAACACATAAAACGCATAAAATCGAAAATATTTTAGAAGGGAAGATCGTCTTCATAATTTTCGTTCCCGGACAGACTGACTGGGTCTGTTTTACGCCTAGCAGCGGTCACCGTAGCGCCAGGGAAGGTGTGTTTGATTTTTGCGATCTCTGGGTAGGCGGCGAGGATGCGACCCACTTCAGCGAGGCTGTAGACGGTGCATGCGCGGTTGTTTCGTGCCACGTTGATAGCATCCAATTCGTCGCGGACGATAATAATCACCTCAAGCCCGTCTTCATTCATAATTTCCCACTGCTCTGGGGCGAGGGGTGACTTGCCGGCTGCCGTCGCCTCGGCGTCGAGTTTACGCCATGCAGCAGTCATACGCTTCGCTTCATGTCGCACGTCATCCAAACTGCCACGGTCGATAGCCTCGTTATACATCCGACGCTGCCGGTCGAACTTCTCGCGCCATTCGTCAGACACCAAGAGACGCAGCCGACCAACACCCCACTTGGCTTCCATTTGGACAGCCAGTTCATCAGTGCCGTCGGTAGCTGCTCGTCCAGCTAGATATAAGTCAGGCGTTTGCAACCACGGTGCCATGGATGCCGGTATCGGTGCCTGCTTCTTTTCGTATTTCGGTTTCGTCGCCATAGGTTTCTTTCTCCTGTTTTTATGCTGTAGAACCGACCCATGCACCAGTAGCACCAGGACGCGCATATATATATGCGCTGGTGCTATGGTGCTAACGTGGTTTTTGGCTGGTGCTACGCTGGTGCTATCTGGTGCTAATTTGTAAGTTGTTGATTTTATTCAAAATAGCTGGTGCTATTCCCGGTGCTATTAGCACCAGAATGCGCTGGTGCTATTTCATTTCAGTGAGTTAACAGTCTCCCCATCTACGCCGATGTATTTTGCCATCACCAACTCGCTCAGACGTGCCCTAAAGGGACCAGTTTTCTTGTTTCGTTCTTTCGCGTCGTCGTCATGACTGAACGTATCGACCAGCCCCTTCCGCTGACATTCGGCAAGCCAAATCGCCTTTGTTGTCCGACCTGGGGTGCCAGAACGGACAACAGCGTCGAGTAGCGCATCATAGAATGCCCTCGCACTAGCCTTCAAACCGCCGTCCTGTTTACCCGGTGCGGATGCATTCGCCGGTTCCCAAACCCAGCGGTCATCGACCAGTCGGACAATCTGTGCCTGGAACTGCTGCCAGTTGTCTGGCGTCCTGCGCCTCGCTTTGCCCGGATGGTCAAATGACAGGCTGAAGCCGGTCGCGCCGCCTGGGACGTCCTCATCACCTTGGTCTTCATCCTTCAGCGGTGCCATAACCCCCACTGCATCGAACCGCCAAGCTTTCGTGCTAGACCCGTATTGCCGGTCATTGTTATGTCCGGTGTGATCTAGCCATAGCTGACCGATCCTCTGCGTCGTCAGATACGTGACGAGATCGAGGACAGCAGACCACGCAAGTTCATCTTTCTGATCTCCCTCAAGCAGCGACATGACGTTATCGAACACCACCAAATCCACCCCACCGACGGCGTCGATGAGAGACATCAGGAATGCCCGACCCCCATCTGTATTCAGTGGAGCGAAGGGTGGTAAATCTGGACACACCCGACGCGCTTCATCCTCGATGTCACGACCGAAGATCATCAGATTGCCCGGTGGTATTTTGACGTCACCAAGGCGGCGCATAGCATCGATGGCGCGTGGCTTGATCAATTCAGCCGGCATTTCGCCGTCAATATATAAGACGTTGACAGGCCGATACGCCTTCCACGTCAAGAAATCAGACCCAGATGCAGCAGCCGCCGCGATAGCGATACCTAACAGTGTCTTCCCCAAGCCGGTTCTCCCGACCAGGAACGCACGCACCGTCGTGGTGAGAAAATCGCCCAGGATGCGATCCGGCTCCGGGATATCACGCACAGCCCAAGCTTCAATCGACAGCGTAGACCGAAGGTCTGTGTCGATACTTCCCCCTGCCACAGCTTTTGCACCGGCGCTGCTGCCGCCACCAAATTCGTCATCAATGATTTCACCGAACTCGTCTGCAACATATGTTTGCGGCGAGACTTCGCGCTTAATTTCATGCGTCAGGCGTGCAGGCTCAACATGATGGTGCGCAGGCAAGTGTGTTGCTGCGTCGGACACCTTTCCATCCCACTGCGCCATAGCCCGACGCCACTTGTCTTCAAACATCGTGTATCCACGGCCTTCGCGTTCAAGCAGTAAGGATCGCGGCGTGTTCGGCTCATATTTTCTCGGCTTACACTTGCGCTCGTAAACCGCATAAACTTCACGGCACTTTTCAACAGACTCATTCGGTGATGGTTTGATTGGGCATTCACGCCACCAGTCGAGCACCGCCGCCCACACCATCGTCGTAGCTAGTTCTTCCCGACCATCTATCACCTGACCCAGCCCATCGGCCACAACGCCATTGTGCGTGCCGGCGGATGCTGCTGTTTGATGACGATCAAGAATGGCCGACCGTTCTTGACTGATGCCACCAACCAGCTTGTCGATGGCTTCACACATCCACTGCGGTGCTTCGAGGATATCTATTTCCCAAGGCGCACAGCCGGCATCCCAGGCATATTCACGCCCGCTCTCGTGCATGGATGGCGGTGCCATCACAAACCCGCCCTGGCCCCTGATATCGACGCCTACGGCTGTCTTATTTGTGGGCGGTGTCCAACCTGCTGGCGTCTTGAAGTAGTATTGCTTCCCGCCACCCCCAGTGGTGACGATGGCTGTTTCTAGGTCAACGCCATAGCTTTCGACCTCCAGCAGGCCGTTCCACCACTGCATGGCCGACGGACCTTTGTGGGTGTCCAGATCGACTACGAAGATGCCGGAGCATGCGCCAGTGATGATGCCCATCTGACTATGCTGCGCGCGTCGAAACCACTGTGCGATCTGGTCGCTATCAACCAGGGCGTTCTCATGCTCACGCCACTTGATCGTTGGTCGCTTCCACTGCGCTCCAGGGGCCGGAAACGCAGCGGGGACGACCTGCAAACCGTAGCTGTGATACATCGCAGCCCAATCTAATGGGCCGGCAAAGTCAGGTTCAAACATTCTTTCCTCTTTTTAAGTATAGATTATGTAGGAACCAAGTTATCTGACAGTCAAAGCGCCATACTTCGCAATCAATGCTGCCTCAGCACGGTCGGCGTCTTTCTTTCGACCGAACATAGTGTTCGCCGGCCATAGATTGATTGCCATCCACCTTGAGCCTTCCTTGTCGGAAGACAGCTTATAGTGTCGCTTCCACGTCGTTGGCGTGACGAGGTGGGTGGGAATATTCATGCCTGACACAACGCCACGCACTGACCCATATGCGAACCCGAAGTTGAACATCGAAACAGCGCCATTCTTCGGCATGGCATGCACACGTTCGATGATTGCGAACTTGGGCTTAAATTCCCGGATGATGCGCGCCACCTCGGCTGCGTTGACTTCGCCGTCAACCACCGGCATGTCGAATGGATATACGATGTCCTGCCCAGGGGAGTAAAAAGCCAATGCGCCGGATTTACCGGGATCGATGCCCAGAATGATCATCTTTTCATCTTTCATAGATTTTGAAGCCGACGCCAAAACAAGCACGGTCATGACGTCGGCGTCAATTTAATCCCAGCGGGTGAAGATTGGTGGAGCGTGATAGACTTCGATAGGCGTGGATGTCGAACGCGGCTCGGTAGGTTTCCCTAGTCCCAATTCAAACGCGGCCACCATTTTCGTCTTCATAGCCTCGTGAAGGGCGATGTCGCGCTTTCGTTCAACCTCTGCCATGGCCTCCAGATGGCCAGCCCATGCCGAGTAACCGGCTTGGTCGGTGTAGTTGTCGAGGTTGTGCCCGCCGCATACAGAACGGGCGACCTTCAGCAGGACCATCAACTGCGCAACATCGACCTCAGTGATGGAGACTGGCATTGATGCCGCTTCTTGCAAGTATGCCGACCAGAGGCGAGCGATCATGGCGAAGCTATTTTCCGCCCCGTGCTGACCGCGCTTCCCCTGGGCGATGTCGGATGCCTGCTTGAGGATGTCTTCAGGATTCATGTTCGATCTCCTCTTGTGGGACTGGCGGATATAAAAACCATTCGCCATCCCCATCCATTCGCATGCCCCAGACGGTTCCGTCGTCACAAACAGCAACCGTATAGGAATTAGAATATTGAGTTTCTGGGACTACTGCAATTTGGATGATTTTTCTGGTCTTTTTCATTGTGTTATTTCCTTTGCATGTTCTTCCCTGATCCACTGATTGAAGATCACCTTCCTTGTGATCCAAGATGCCTGAGCGCTTGGTCGCTTCCAGTAGATGAACTTGTCGTCAGTTTTATAGATTACGCGGACCATGCCGCTTGCGGCCTGCCACTCTTGTCCCGCAGCAGGTAGCGGAACTGGGAGAGGGTAGTTGAACTTGACCTTCTTCCCTGGTGGCAGAGGCTTCGTCACTTCACCCGCCAGATGCGGAGGCCCTTGACGCCATTTTCCGTCAGCGTTCTGGCGCACCACTTGGAATTTGGGATCGTCTGCGAACCGAGTGTGTATGCGTTGATATAAACACCAGGACTGCGCGGTGAATACACGCCATTTGGGACGAAAAACGAATCTCCGACTTCCATGCTTTTGAACGGATATTTGCTGCGGGGCGTAGGCTTGCTGTCTTTTTTGTCGATTTCATACATGATACGCAGACCCTCTATGGAGTATGATGCCTTCATTGGCATGCATATAAATCCATAATAAAATAAATTCGTCAACCCTTGGTTCGCATAAAGTAGGAGCAAACATGCAGAGATTTTTCCGACACCTGTTTACCGCTTCGGACAACAAGACGTATGATTTGGGTTGTATCTTGTGGGCACAGATGGGAATTGCCTTTGTCGCCGTCAGTGGATGGGCGTATGGCTCAGGCCATGCATCCTTTGACCCTGTCGCCTGGGGAGGCGGTGCAGCGGCTATCCTGGCCGGCGGCGCTGGTGGCTTGAAGCTTAAACAATCAACCGAACCAGGAGCATCAAATGCTGGCCCTTCTAGCTAGTCCAGTCGGGAAATATGTCGCCATCGTTGCCGGCGCTTCGGCGCTGTTCATTGCCATCGGCGTCGGCGGTCACCTCTACTTACAGTCTGTCCGCAATGCAGCCGTCGAGCATGATCGTGCGATGCAGGATGCTGCCGACATCACGCGACAAGAGAGCGTGTTGACGGTCGGTAGCATCGTTGACGCAGCCGTGAATGCCGACAAGACACCTCAAAAAACCCTACAGAAGGAGTGGGAACGCCCATGAAATACTTGATTATGCTGACTGTTCTTGCCGGATGCGCAGCGCCTGCGGTGAAGGTGACAGACACTTCATGCCTATGGGTCCGGCCAATTTACATCGGAAAAGAAGACGTATTGACAACTCAAACTGCGTCTGAAATATTGGCCCACAACGACAAATGGAAGGAGAACTGCAAATGACCTGGGTTTATCACCAAAAGAATGGTGGCATTTTTCGTGACGGCGCATTGGTCGGTCTTGGCTATTCCGGCATCAATGACGGATTGGACAATCCCGCCGAGCAGAATGTGGCTGACGTTGGGCCTATCCCTGTCGGCACGTATGACATCGGCGAGGCGTTCACGCACCCGCAATGCGGCCCCATGTCGATGCGCCTGACGCCGCAGGATGGCACGGACACGTTCGGTCGTGACGGCTTCCTGATCCACGGCGATAATCAGGACATGAACCATACCGCCAGCCACGGCTGCATCATTCTGCCGAAGATCATCCGCGCTGCCATTTCGGCTTCTGGTGATCATGTCCTTGAAGTGGTGGCAGAGTAATGGCTTGGGTTTTTGACCTCGATACCGGCGAGTTTAGCAAGAGCGGTAAGGTGTTCTGCCACAC
>Ga0208497_1000520_pt1 | contig 17493 bp, 13 predicted proteins | sample CryBogCBE25Aug07_FD_184555 | JGI IMG/M metagenome (GOLD analysis project Ga0208497, IMG submission 184555) | Freshwater microbial communities from Crystal Bog, Wisconsin, USA - CBE25Aug07 (SPAdes) | ecosystem: Environmental > Aquatic > Freshwater > Lake | place: Crystal Bog, Wisconsin, USA...
GTGGGGTGGCTAGATGACCGATTTTAGCCATGTCACTGAGTTTCTGCAGTCTCAAGAGGTGCGCATTTTGAGCGTTCAGGTTGACACTGTGGGGCGCTGGGTGGTCAATTTTGAGGCTGAGCGGGCAGGGTGTGGCTACCTGTTGTTTGGTGACAAGATTGGCGCTTACGTTATTTTGCCGGATTAGTGGCTAGATTGCGATTCTGGCGACGTGGGCGGGGGGCTATGCTCCCCGTCCGCTCTCTCAGTTTGCTTGGCTCAGAAGCCTAACGAGCGGGCTCTGAAGCCCAACGAGTCAACGCCTGCGGGAGCAAAACCCAGGAAAAACGGCGCCCTTCCCCCTTTATTGCGTAGTTAAGGCCTAAGTACGTTGGGGTGCACACTCTTGCTGTATTGAGTAGAAGATAGCCAGGAGAATTAACAGTTTGATGGCTTTGCCATGCGTTTTATGTAGTTGTAGTTAGTGCCCGTTGTTCCGAGCAGCCGATTAGGCAGCCGGAATGACATGGGGCACAGAGGCACGAAGTGGCGTTTTATGTAGTTGTAGTTGCAGTTTGCAAGTGGTTTGTTACTGTCAAAGTAAGGGCTAAGCCAATCCCTCTCTCTCCCTTACTCACTATTCTCACTCATTCCCCTATGATTTAGGCTGATAGTTGTTGAAAGAGCGTGAAAGCAGTAGCAATGAGCAGAGTGTCAGTTGTCATGCTCATGTGTCGTGGGTCACGGAGGGTTGTGTGGTTTCATTGCACTAGTGACCATAACAACGCACGAGGCAAGGACTGTGCCCGGTCTCTGACCGGGTATGTGCCGAGGGCGGTGCTAGTAAAAGGTTAGTTATCTCGGACTAGCCAAACTGTCATTCTCGTTATTTTAAAACAAAAAAGGCGAACGTCTGGAATGCGAAGCATTCTGGACAAGAAAAAAACTACCGGAACTAAACCCTATCAGCCCCCTTTCAAAATCACTATCTTTTGGGAGTAGTATCTAGTTACCTTTAAAAGGACACTTACGTACCGTTTTATCTGGTTCGCCCCGCATCACCAACCAAGTAAAAAAGACTTAAGTATCTTACTTGGGACAATCCATCCCGTCATGAACACGAGGCGAGTCCGATGCGTTTAAAGTACTTGGACAATTCATACACGATATTGCTGTATATGCGTGTTCGACCGAATACCGCTCTAACCGGTTAACTACCGCTAGTATCTGCCATCTCACGACGGGGACTAACACTCGGCGGGGACTTCCACCCACGAACGCTCTCATCGGCGCTGTATTAAGAGTACCACCTAAATAACCTCTGTGGCGTAACTTGTATGTGAATGTTTTCACAAGCCAGGTGCTTGACAGGTGTATACCATGTGTGTATAGTTCTAGGTGGGCATTGTCCCATTAGTAACTTCCGACACTAAAAGGTAAAAGGTCCGGCACCGTAGGGATATGGGGTCGGGCTTCTTACTTTGATACCATATGTGCTATCATAGAAGCATGTGTTCTACTTGCGGCTGCGGCCAGCCATTTAACAAGCACGAGTCAAAAGACATACAAGCGGCTAATCGTAAGTACGCCAACCCCAAGGTCAAGTTCGAAGCCATTAAGTCCAAGGTCCGTAAAAAAAAGTAATGAAAATCCGGCGGGATAGTACAGACTTCTCTACTTGGCTTTTTAATCCCAAGTACAGACGCAGGGTTACTCGCCGACGCCGTGGTATCAAACTAACTGTTAACGGCCAGCCCTTCGAAGAATGGGTCCAGTCCCAGTCGTAGTGCAGGCTTTGCACCTTGGTGCTCAATTTTAAAAATTTTTTTGACACCTCCGCCAAATATTTGTGCTATAGTATTTATGTGGCTCAACCCCACTGATTTCAACCCTCCTTCCGAGAATCCCCCTAGTACATAACTGGGGGGATTTCTCATGCTATGCTTTTAGTATGAATAAATACATTGCACCCCACATCACCGCCATCCTTACTGGAGCAGGCGCCGTGTTGTCCGTAGTACATCCAGGCTTTAAGATTCCTGTTGGAGTAGAGGGTCTTATTGCATCACTATGTTTGTTGGCTTCAACTTTTACAGAGGCTTTGCACTTTGTAAAGAAATCAACATTACAAAGCAACATTGCTTTAGCAACTCACCTAGCAACGCAGGTAGCAACTAACGTTAAAACCGATACTGCACCTGTAACACCAGCAACACCTGCTTAATGCACGGAGATGCTTTAGAGGTTTCTTTAAAAGAATGGTTGGAAGCCAACCTTCCTAAGTTCCTCAACGGCATCAACGCTGAATTGTTAGACGAACAAGAATGGGTTATGCCCATCATCGAGGATTACATCCTTGTGGTAGCCGTAAAGGACCTCAAGGATGACCTCGGTGGATTCTTTACTCTTGGAGACACAAACGCCAATGGTTATCGTATTAGAGGACTATTGCACGACGCATTGTATCGCTAGATGGCTGTAACACCAGTACAACGTAAAAAATATTTTGAAGCACGAGCAGCGGGATTTTCCATTGCTGAAAGCGCTCGTAAATCTAAATTTTCAGAAGCCACTGCTTATAGAGTTGAAAAGGCTGCACAAAATTTACGAGTTAGTGAAGGCATTGATTCTTCAGCGACTAATTACCGTGAATTAAAAAAAGAAGCAAAACTTAGCGGCCCTAAAGATTACGACAATTTATGTGAAGAAGCAAAAACTGCATTAGAAGATTTTGGTTATTTTCGTATGCGTTATTTTGGTCGCATCTCTACCCCATGGCAAGAAGAAGCAGGTAAAGCACTTGTTGCGTTACTAGAATCGCCTGACAAAGAATACGTGGTTATGAACATGCCACCTGGTTCGGGTAAGACAACGCTGTTGCATGACATTACGTGTTGGGCTATTTGCCGTAACCGTGGTATTCGTCTTTTGACTGGTAGTGCGACTATGAGCCTTGCACAAAACAACTTACGTCGAGTTAAGCGTTCACTAGAACGTGTTATACCTGAAACTGCCGATGACATGTTAAAATCACGTGGACAAGCACTTGATGCCGAATCAACACTTGCTTTAGACTTTGGTAGATTCAAACCCCTGGAAAAAGAACAATGGACTAACCAAGCATTTATTGTTATGCAACCAGAAGACCAGGGTTCTATTTCAGAAAAGGAGCCAACACTTAGTGCCTACGGTATGGATAGTGGTTTCATCGGAGGACGCTTCGATGGCTGTTTCTGGGACGACCTTGTGGACCCTCGCAAGGTGCGCTCTGCAGAACAACGAGAAGCAATGGAAGACTGGTACCAAGACGTTGCAGAAACTCGACTTGAACCTGCAGGTATGCTTGCTCTTATTGGTCAGCGTTTGGCTCCTGATGACCTTTATCGATTTGCTTTAGACATGGTACAACCTCTTGATGAGGAAGAAGAGGACAAACAAGATGAACTTACCGAAGAAGAACTTGCCCTACTTCGCAAAGACAAGAAGTACAAACACCTACTCTACCGTGCCCACTACGAAGATAGGTGTTCTCCGGAGAATCACAAACGGGGGGGCAATGCTTACCCCGTCGGTTGTTTGCTGGACCCTCGCCGTCTCCCTTGGCGAGAAATTTCTAACCTTATGTCCAACCGAGGGGAACGCTTTGCAGTTGTTTATCAACAAGAAGATTTGGCGCTGGATGAAGTATTGGTCCAAAACGAGTGGGTATATGGACATGGCACTAGCCCAGGCTGCATTGACAAAGACCGTGACCGTTGGGAATTGCCACCTGGTTTAAACACTCGTGATTGCATTGTTGTGGCTACGGCCGACCCTTCTCCTACAATGTATTGGTCTGTTCAATGTTGGGTTTATCACCCAGAATCTAACCAACGATTTTTAATGGACCTTATTCGTCAAAAAATGGAAGCCCCTGAGTTTCTGGATTACAACTACAATACCGGTGAATTTACTGGGGTTATGGAAGATTGGCAACGTCTAAGCGAAAGCCTTGGCATTCCAATTCAAGTTTGGATTGTGGAACAAAATGCCGCTCAAAGGTTCCTACTTCAATACGACCATTTTAAAAGATGGCGGCAACTTCGAAGTGTTGAGGTAATTCCCCATAACACAAATAGCAACAAATCAGACTCCAATTATGGTGTTACGACAATTTCACAGCATTGGAAGTTTGGTCGTGTAAGATTGATGGGTAAGGGTGAAGGAAAAGTTCGCTCCATGAGGTTGATTGATGAAGTGACCAGGTACCCCCACGGGCGTACCGATGACTGCGTTATGGCCGAATGGTTTTTTGAATGGAACCTACCCAACCTTTACGCACCGCAAAATAAAGCCGTTACAGCGTGGCGACCCAAATGGGTCAAAAATACCCAACTATCAAATCTGAGGTAATAGATGGCACTATCCCCTGACAACGACAAGGCCGCTGGCCAGATTGTCACTATGTATCAGGAGCGCCGTATGTCCCGCAGTGGGATGTTTCGACGTATGCAAGAAGTACGTGACCACTACAACGGTGACGTAATTGTTCCACTACCAGAATTAGACGAATCAGAAAAACCTGCTATTCCCAATTTGATTGCACAAGGTATTGATGCTTTTGCTATGCGAGTTGCGTCGGTTCTTCCAGACGTTCAATATCCTTCACTTCGCCCTGGTATCCAGGTTGCCGACAATCGTGCTCGTGACCGTCGCCTAGCCAACCTTGGTTGGTGGGACATGAACAAGATGGGAACTAAAGTTCGCCGTCGTAGTCGTCATTTAACTGCATACGGTATGTCTGCCGTATCACTTTCTCCAGTATCGCTTGACCCTAACGACAAACGTAAAATTCCACATTGGCGTGTACGTAACCCATTGCAGACATTCCCTGCACCAATGATTGACCCAGACAACATGGAACCAACCGATTGCATTTTTGCAGACCGTCGACCTCTTGGTTGGATGAAGGAAAATTACCCAAAACAAACATCTATTTTGTACCGTGGTGATAAATCCGACACTGACATGTTTGAAATTCTTGAATACTTAGACGAAGGGGAAACAGTACTTATTGCTATTGGTGCTGAAAAACCAAAGGCTCAAGCGTTCAGTACCGAAACCGGCAAAGGTGTTGCGTCGCACATAATTCTTGAACGTATTCCTAACCGTTCTGACATTTGCCCAGTTGTTATTGCTGGACGTATTACACTTGACCGTCTTCAGGGTCAGTTTGACCAAATGCTTGGTATGTACCAGCGTGAAGCCAAGTTAGACGCACTTAACACAATTGCAGTATTCCGCAACGTGTTCCCAGACGAATGGGTTGTATCTCCTGCTAACGCTCCTACCAGTCCTCGTGTAATTGTAGAGGCTGATGGAAAACAAGGCATTCGAGGTATTTTGGATAAAGGACAAATTCAAATTGTTCATCCACAGCAAACCCAAGATGCACCGATGGCACTGGACCGCCTTGAGCGAGCACAGCGCCTTACGGCTGGTATTCCTGCCGAATTTGGAGGCGAGTCAGGTTCTAACATTCGTACCGCCCGACGTGGCGCATCAGTCCTGTCCAGCGCAGTTGACATGCCACTCCAGGAATACCAGGAAATCTTTTCTAACTCTATGGAGTTGGAAAACATACGTGCTGTTCAAATTATGAAGTCATACTACGGTTCTAAACCTTCTATGTTCTTCATGGGTGGAGATGGCAAGGTTGTTAACGAAGATTACACACCTAATGAAACATTTGACACTACAGTTTCGTATGTTAAATATCCTATGCCTGGTTCAGACATTAACGCTATGGTTGTTTCAATTGGTCAGCGTGTAGGTATGGGCATCATGTCTAACGAGACAGCACGCACCATGGACCCTGCAATTGAAGACCCAGCGTTGGAAGCAGACCGTGTAGAAATTGAAGGATTGCGTAAAGCACTTCTTACCGGACTTGAACAACAAGCATCTCAAGGTCAACTAGACCCTTCTATTATTGCTCGTATTGCTAAAATGAAAGCACAACGTCACATGACGCTTGAAGATGCAGTTGACAAAATTCACAAAGAAATGCAAGAAGAACAAGCGGCCAAGGCTCAAGCAATGCAAGGACAAGCAGGACCGGAAGGTGCCCCTCAACCAGGTGCACCAGAAGTTCAACCTGGAATGGGTGTATCACCAGATAACCCAGTTCAAGGTGGTGCCCCGCAAGGCCAACCAAATATGCAAGAACTTCTTGCTTCATTACACGGTGGCGGTGCTCCAGGTGGGCAAGCCGCAGGTGGAATGGCACCAGCAGTTGCTCAGGCACCAGCACCAGCACCAGCAGGAGTTTAATACATGCCACGTAAAGGTAAAGGCGGAGAGCGCCAAGGAACACCAGGTACAGCGTACGGTAACCGTACAGATTTAAACATGCCTATTAGTACAGTTCCAGGACAAGACTACGGCAAGGCTGCTGTACAGCAAGCGGCACAACGTGCCGTTCCAATGGCTTCATCACCTTCCGCTTCTGCTCAACCTCAAGCATCTGCGGCTCCCATGCCACAACCAGGTTCGTTCCCGCATTTAGAGCCAACGCAACGACCTAATGAACCTGTAACTACAGGACTGCCATTTGGTCCTGGAGCGGGACCAGAAGCAATGGGACCATCTTACGCAAATTTAGGACAAATTCTTTCTGCTGCGGCAAGTAGCAGTGGAGCGTCTTCACTTGCCACAATGCTTGCTTCGTCTGCTAAATCTCTAGGTCTTTAATGCCTGAAAATCCAATATATTCAGAATCAGGTGGATTTCAAGATTCACGTGACCAACGTTTTATAGGTGAATCCGCACTTGGCTCAATGAAAGAACCAGTTGCTGCTTCATTAAAAAACATTGTTGAAAACAATCCTCATTTAACACAAGACCCTTCTTTGCTTGGTGGTTTTGCTCATCAAAACGGTCTTGATTCAACTCAAGTTTCTAACGCTGTTCAATATCTAACAATGTATGGCGGTATCAAAGAACATGCTATTAATCAAGCGCAAAGCGACCCTAACGCATCTCACGGCCCTGGTTTTTGGAGTTCATTGTGGCACAGCACCGCAAGCATGTGGGACCATGCCGCAAACGCTACAAAAGATGTAGCAAATTTTTGGACCAACCCTAATAGTCTTCCTAACGCCGCAGAATCAATTGGCAAAGGTGTTCTTTCATTTGCAAAAGACACAGGAAAATTTGTTGAAGACATTAATAACCGAGTTGGTATGACTGGAGCAGAATTAGCAACTCTCGGTCTTTATGGACCTAAAGGTTGGAACACAAATTTTTCTGGTCTTGCTGACGCATTTGATACAACCAAAAATGTAATTGATACTGCTGGAAACATGGTTAACCCATGGAGTAGCGGCAACATCTTTATGCTTATGTCTCACAACATGGCATTTTATAACTCGCTTGCTAAACGTTACGGTTGGGGATACGCAATTGGTTATGCTGCCCCTGCACTTGCCGCAGGGTTTGCAACTGATGGTGCTTTTAGCGCAGCAGACGTAGGTGCAACAGCAGCAGAAGACGCAGCAATGGTGCAAAGTGCCGGAGAAGCATTCCGAGCCGGACGCACTTTATCTGAAGAAGACCAAGCAGCCGTAAAAGCCGCTGCATCACGTCAAATGGCACGTATGAAACAAGATGCTGCTCAAGAAGTTGCACAAGGACAACGTGCTGGACGAGTAGCCCAATTAAGTCGTTCAATGCGTGCAACTGCTAAAACTCTTGAATACGCTACAAAACCATTAGGCGGAGTTATACGTGTTGCTAAAGCCATTGGCAAACCAATGACTGACGTAAAACTTAATACCATGTACGCCATTACTCAAGCAACTGCTCAAAAGAATCCTGCACTTGCTGCAATTTGGAATGACCCTAACGTTCGCAATGGTGTTGCAATTGACCAATACGGGCACCCTATGGGGACTAACGGTCAAATGATTGCTTCATACTTTGGTATGGACAAAGGCAACATGTTTTTTTCACCCGTATCTGGATTGACAGATTTTTACACTAAATGGCTTGGAACAGACCCATTAGGTGCATACGGAAAAGTTTTAGGACAATCACGTTCTTTTGGTGGTTTTTCTGGTCACTTAGGCGCTTGGTTTAGTGGACTTGGTATCCGTGGAGCAGACAGCATTGATATTGCCGCTTCTCAATACCGTCGTGTACGTAAAGCATTTGAATACATGGCCACACACAGCGCCAATGAAATTGCAGACACTTTTAGAAACACTTACATTGATGACGCCAAAAAAGGAATTAAGGCTAGCGATATTATTTCTCAATTAGGTGAGGCAAAAAGCGTTGAAGAAGTAATGCAGATTCACCGTGACATTGCTGAAAGCGTTGCCATGACCAAAAGCATGGTGCCAACACTTAGCATGTATGAAGTTACTAAAGCCGCACTTAAGGGTAAATTAAGTAGTTTTGGAACTGCGGGAAACCTACTTGGAGTTGACGGAAAGTTTTTGGAACAAATTTCTAGTGATGCAGGAATTTTAAAAGACACTGGCGGAATTCCAATAAAGCCACAAACAGAACTTAATTATGCTGACAATAATCTCGCTACTCGTTCTTTGAATTCATTTGCTCGTTGGCTAGAAACACGATTTACTCGTAGTCAAATGTACATTGATGAACTTACTAATAAGGTTGAAAACTCAGTAATTCGTCCAGGTAGCGTTAACGCTATTCCTGCCATAATGGATTTTCTACGTGCGTCATTACTTCCTGAAAACGTTGTTAAAAGTGTAGGGGATTTGCTTCTTCAAACAAAAAACCCACATGATTACATAAGCGTTTATCGTCACGCTATGTATCACGCTGTTATGCGCCGTGCTACCGCAGGTTTGAATCACGATGAATTGGCTACATTTATTGGTACTTCTTCTGACCACATTTGGAACGAAGTTGTAAAAATGACCGGTCTTGACGGTGGTGGCGCTGTAGGTCTTTATGCCGCTGGTATTAACGGTGCAGACATTTCTGCAGTTGTTCATGCCGAATCTGGCATTGAAGCATACGCAGGTATTGGAATGAACCACTTAGGAGAACTTCGTTTTCCACGAACCGCTGAACTTCGTGGTCTTGCTGCCAAAGTACGTGGCGTTTCACTTGATTTTGCAAAAACAGAATCTGCAAAATTTTCACGCACGCAAGACATGACTATTAAACAATTACAGATGGTTGTTGATTTTCATAATCCAAGGCTTGCTGGATTAGACAATCAATTAGAACGTATTGGAAAAGTTAGCACTGGTTCACTTGAATCACAAGGACCTAAAATTTCTGAAGGTGCTCAATACATAACTGAACAAGCAAATAAATTTAAAGATGCTGGCGGAACTATTGAACAATATCAAGGGGGTGGGACAACACCAGAACAATTGTCAAAATTAGAAAAAGATTTTGCTCCTCTTAAAGCACAAGAAGAAAGTATAAAAAAAGCAGGAATTCCAAAAGACGAAAAAGGTCAACGTGATTGGCGTCGAATTGGTGTAACCAATGCTGGTTTTCAACTTCATCGTGATAGCGGTTTGCATTTACTTGTAGCAAGAAATGCAGAAGGAAAAGTTATTGGCTCTTTGTCTTTTTATCTTACTGGTTCTGTACATGTTCAAACAATAGGTTCTTTGGAATCTGGTGCTGGTCCAGCCTTGGAACAAGAATTAGCAAGACTTGTTGACAATCAACTTGGCGGTTTAAAAACTAAATATGATGTTGAATTTGGTTCATGGCCGTACCACGAAGCAACCGGTAAAAAAATTACAAATACCTACAAAGGTGAAATAACACAAGCAGAATGGTCTGCTGAACAAATTAAAGAAATTGCTAACCCGCCTGAAAACAAAGCAATTACTGGTTACAACAAAGCAAAAAACGACATTCAGCAAATTGTTAAAGAAGCACACACAAATCCTGATTTGATTGATTCACAACGTTTTACAACTGCTTACGATGCTTTGCGAGTAGAAAAAGCAAATCTTCAACGTTCTATAAACGCATTGTCCGAAGTTATTCAAATTAGCAAAGCAAGAGTTGGCGAAGAAGTTTATGCTCAGGCTGTTGATGAAATTATGGCAACGTATCCAAACATTAACGTTAATACTGCCCCTGATGTTCTTTCTGGTTTAAAGGGTCAAATAACTGCTTACGAAGATGCACTTCGTCAAATGGAAGTTCGTATGACATCACCTGCTCGCCCTATAGAAGAAGTTCGTAAAAATGCACAAGAATACGTTAAGGCAACTAAAACAAAAGCAGAGGCCGACAAGATTCTTAAAGAACAATTTAACGAACAAATTGAAAAATGGCATGCAGAAAAAAACCCTTACACTCCCACTTTTCAAAAAGGTGTCGACGGACTTAATAGATTCTTAAGTAAGACATTTGTTCCGTTAGCGTTGTTTTCTGGTGGATGGGCGTTGCGTGTGTCTGCATCAGAAGCAACTCTTAACAGTCTTCGTTTTGGTGGTTGGGCTTCATTCGACGCAAAGGTTACTCAGGCTATTGCCAAACATGAAGTTTACGGTGCAAAGTTAATTACGGCTGCTGGCAAATCTGAACGTACCCTTATACGAGATGTTGTCGCTGGAGCATTGCTTGGTATTGAACGCAACCTTATTAAAGGTTTTGACCAAGCACGACGTGACCGCATGTTAGAAGACTTTGTTGGTACGATTATGCGCCATGATGGTCACTTGCCTGGTGGCGTTCACGATGTAGGCGAAACTGTATTTAACGACAACACGTTAAAAACAGCGCTTTTAAAAACGACTGTTGGTTTAAATGACAAGGGCGAATCTGTTTTGGCACAAGCAGTAAGCAACAAATCGTTTGAATCTAAAAACATTGGTTCCGTAGGATACGCCAAAGCCTTACGCATGAACATTGCAAGTGGTTCAACTGACGCATTGCTTCAACCAACGTTTGGTCGTTTGGCTGACATTATGTTTGCCCGTGGAGAAGAAAAAACAGGCGAACTTCTTGCATCTCACATGACGTGGAGAGACATACACAATGCTGGCGCTAAAGGATTTGTAGGAGACCAAACAGGACGCTGGGAAGCCGCAATCGGCGCTGGAGCAAAAGATTTTAGGAAGCCCGAACAAGTACTTGCATTGCGAGATGAATTACGTAAAGGCGCTTTGCAAGATATTAAAAACATGGACCCCGCAGAACGTGCACGATTTGCACGAGACACAGGGCGCATGAAGACAGGTCCACTTAGCGGTGCTAATGCACATGAAGACTGGGCTAACGCCATTGTTGAACACGTTATGGCAAGTGTTAGCGGTCTTGATTCAAAAGGAAATACCATATTTCATTCTACTCTTGTAGACCAAGCGGCTACTGGAAACATTAAAGATGAAATGGCTTTTGCTGCTGACGTAAAGAAAATGTCAAGAGGAGCAGAACCTAAGCACATTCCCGCTCCTGGTGGAGTAGCACACGACGCTCTTGGTAGCGCATCTGCTACTGATTTTCTTAAAAACATTTCACAAAAGGGTCACGACAAAATTCTTGGACCAATTGTTAACAGACTTGTTCGTGAACCCATCTTTCTTCTTGAACACCACAACGCCATGGAAGCATTACGTGGAATGGTAAATGGAAACATTATTGACGAAGCAACGGCTCAAGTTGTTGCCGACCAACGTGCCATGACCAACATGATTAAATATGTTCACAACCCCAAAGACAAAACCATGTTTGAAGTTAACATGCGTGTTGCGGCTCCGTTTTATTTTGCTCAGAATCAGGCTTGGCGTCGTGCTTTCCGTGTATTGCACGAAAACCCAGGTGCATTTGAAAAGTATTTAAAGTTAAGCCTTGGTGTAACTAATTACATTAGTAACCTAAGTGCTGGTGGCGCTTACCCAAGCATTGCTATTCCTGGGGCAACGTTTATGGGTGTTGCTGGAGTAATGGGCGCAAACATTCCTGCAATGGGTGGTGACGCATCTCCATTTACCAGTCTTGGTTTTGGTCTTGCTGCCGACCCAGGTTCTGTTGCTTCTGTATTCCCTACAGGCGCTCAAAGCGGTTTTGCAGGGCTTTTGGGACTTGCTCGACCATCATGGGGACCTCTTGTTACCATTCCTGTAAAATTGGTAGAAAAACTTTACGGAACAGATACTAATTCTTTAGCCAAAAAAATGTCTTCTGCATTTCTTGGACCCATTGCTCAAAGTTCTTCAATGCAAAGTGACTTTTTCCCATCTACAATTGGAAGAAATTTACTTGACTCAGCAACTTCTATAGCCAGTGCTTTTGGGGCAACCGACCTTATGAGCACCGCTCAAATCAGTGCGCAAAATTCAATTATGAACAACGCTGTAGATAATTTGTTTAAACAACAATACAACAAAGTTTTTAACAACACGGATTTTACTGGCGTAAATAGTTGGACTGGAAAGCCATGGACAAAAGACGAAATTGTAACTTACTGTCGAGGAAACGCTGAACTAGAAATTACAAAATTGTTTAATGACCACACGTATTACCAAGATTTCCTAGACCGTGCCAAAGCCGCTGCTGTTACTATGATGCTTGTAAAAAGTGTGATTGCTTTTGGTACGCCAGTAGCCGTTTCTCTTAATGACCAATTTTCTAAAACTAAAGAATTTTCTGCTATTCAAAATAGCATTAATCCCGACACTAAAAATAAATACACTTTTGCAGAAGCCGCTACAAAATTTGGTGAGTTGTACCCTTACAATGTATTGGACCTAACAGCGCACAGTATGTCTACGTATGCTACTTATCCAGAAACAAGTTCTGCGGTTAAAATTCTTACAAATCACCCAGAAATTACAAAAGCATATCCAAACGCCGCCGCATACCTTATTGACCGTAATTCAACTTACGACGCAGGTGCGTACACGCTTGAAATGTCACTTGGACTTCGTTCCCGTCAAGCACCACAAGATTATTTAAATAGTCTTCTTGTATCTGCTGGCAACGATTATTACTACAACTATTTAGCAACACAACCAGAATTTGGTGGTAACGGTGATGTGGCTGGACAGAGCACGACTAGCACACAATGGAACGCTTTAAAAACCGCTGCACAAGCGTATGGTAATTCAACTAACCCAACCTGGCTTGCATCATTCAATGGTGGTCAAAAACATGACATAGAAATTAAAGCGTACAACGAAATGACAAAAATGCTTGCTGACCCTAATGTGTCAAAACAACTTTTGCCAAAAACAGAAAAAGACAAATTTCAAAACATTCTTGGTCAATACAATCAAGTTATTGGTCAAGTAAAAGGTTTGATTGCTGCCGGTGATAAAACAGATGCTTCAGCAGTTGAAAGCGCATGGTATAACTGGGTAACCGACGAAGCAACAAACAACCCATACTGGGCAAAACAATCGTATTTTATGACATCAGTTCTACGAGGACTACCAACGAAGGGTTTATAATATGCCAGAAGAAAAAGTAGAAGAAAAAACTATGGGCGTGTCAGACATGAAAGACCTTGCTCATAAATATCAAGTACCCATGGCCGAATCAACATTGAGAGAAATTGTTGGTGAGGGTGGGGTAACTCCTGCCAAGGCTAATGCTTTTGAAGAATACTTAAAAACAACCGCACAAGGTCTTTACCCCGCCTTTGCTCCACAGATTGCCGCAGGTATTCCTACCGCTCACCTTCTTGACCCTTACCGTCAAATAGGAAAACAAACACTTGGTGAGCAATTTGAACCTGATTTTATTAACGACCACAAATCTGCTGCTGCCTTGCAAGGTGGAATAGACGAAAAAACTGGGCGACCAACGCCCATGACGCTTGACCAATGGAAAAGTCACCTTATGTCTGAACCTTCATTTGGTTGGGGTTATACGCCAGAGGCTCACGCAAGAGTTAATTCAATGCTTAACAATCTTAAACAAGGTCTTGAGACACCAAGGGGAGCACAATAATGGCAACAAAAACAAAAGCAAAACCAAATCAAAGTACAACCTTTAGTGCAAGCCAAGGCAATCAATTAAACCTTGGCGATTTTATTAAGGCTTTTGCACCAAAACTTCCACTTAAATACACAGACCCCGTTACGGGGGTGGTAACCGATTACACCAAAACAAATCTTTTGTATTACCCACAAGGTAGTTCTATAGGTGTTACACCAACAAAATCAACTTTGTTAAGTGCCCTTAATTGGCTGTCTGGTTCAAACCCTGCTTTGGGCATGGCTTTAATGGACCACCTTAATTTAAACGAAACCTCAACCGGAAAAGCAGTTAACGACGCTTACGACGCTTTAACAAAGGCTCATTTTAACCTTGGCAAAGTACAAAGCCCACAAGTATCTTCTTTAAAAGCAACACTTGCTGGATTAACCAAAGCACTTGGTGACCAAACCGCAGCAGGTATATCATCGGCTACTGCTTCACAACAAGCAAATGCTATTGACAATGTTAGAAATACTATTGAAAGTTGGAATTACACAGCAGCGCAAAAAGATTATATAAGTAGTCTTGTACAGCAATTGGTTACAGTTAACGGTGACCACATTGTAAATCAAAATGCTTTGCTTGACATTTTTCGTGGAGATATTCCTAGTGGATTAGGTAAAGCCACCGATGCAAAAATTAAAGCCGATTACAATGCTGCTTTTCCAGGACTTAACGATTACAATAATCAACCTGGCGCTGTTCACATGACTGAATCACAATATACGCAATACTCAACTACTGTTCAAAATTCAGCAACACAATATGGTGCTCCTATGCCTTCACAGGCTGACATAGGTAAATTGCTTACTGGTCATGTTTCCGCAGCAGAATATCAACAGCGTGTTACAGACATTTACGCAGCCGTATCTAATGCCGACCAAAACACTAAAAACATCCTTGAAAAACAATACGGGGTATCACCAGCAAACCTTATGCATTATTTTATGGACCCTAAAAATGCCATTCAAACTATGCAACGTCAAGTTGCTGGAGCGGAAATTCAAGATTACGCAACCCGTGTCGGACTTAAGGGTATTGACCAAACAGGTGTTAACCAATTGGCTGATATGGCCAAATTAGCGGCTACTCAAGGCAATCAACAGTTAGGTTACGGAGTGGGTCAAATTCAAAACTCTCTTCTTAACGCCAGTCGTGACGTTGGCCTTACCAAGGCAAGCCCAGGCGCTGGGACACCAACAGTAAGCACTAATCAACTTATTGGTTCACAACTTGCTGGATTTGCTGGAACCAATCAAATAGCCGAACAAGTTCAGGTAGCCCGTGCTGAACAAGCCGCAGCCGCCCCGTTTGAAAAGGGTGGTGGATACGTTGAAAACGCTAAGGGGGTTGTAGGGCTTGGTAGCGCTAGGACGTAACATTCGTTATTAAAATGATACAATTGACGTAGATGGTTGGCCCTATGTGGCCGTAGGAGCGCTAATTATCTAAACCCGCTTTGGAGGGCATGACCAAAGTGCGTATAAAAATGCTGAAAATATTATCCGCTTTATTAACCTCTGGTAAAGTGCGTACCCGCAAGGAGCGATTAGCATGGCAGAATTTGAAGATTACGAAGACGAGATTGAAGTTGAGCGTCAACCGCTAGACCCGAACATTCGGAAACAGTTGCGTGAAGCAGAAAAGGCTCGTAAGGAATTAGACGGTCTTAAGGCAGAACTAGAAGCGCAAAAGCGTGAAGTTCAGTTTTCTAAGGCAGGGATTCCGGATTCAGGTATTGGTTCATTATTCCGTAAGGCGTATGACGGTGAAACTTCTCAGGAAGCAATCCGAGCAGCGGCTGAAGAGTATGGAATTTTAAAATCTGAATCTATTGAAGATACTTCAAGTAATGCAGAATTAGATGCTCTACGCAGGACGCAAGGTGCAACTGTAGGTAATTCTGGCGCAATGCCAGACCCACAGCAAATGTACCTTGAAGCACTTGCCGCAGCGTCTACTCCTGATGAAGTCATGCGAGTCGTTGAAGGAGACACCGGGTCAAAACTGGGTGTCTACTCTTCTCGTGGGTCGTTCTAAGCCTAAAAACTTAAACACCTAAAGAAAAGGAGTTAACCACAATGGTTGACGCATATACAGGTCAGAGCACCCTTGATTTCTCAAAGGCCGCTTATGACCGCATGGCATACTTTGCACTACGCCCAGAACTATACTTTGACGCTGCCGCTGACATTCAGCCAACGCACCAGAGCATGCCTGGAGCATCAGTTGCATTTACAATTGTTAACGACCTAGCAATTCAGGCTTCTGCACTGACTGAGACAAGCGACGTATCTACTGTTGCTCTTTCAGACAGCCAGGTTACCCTGACACTTGCTGAGTACGGTAACGCTGTACTTACCACAGCCAAGTTGCGTGGTACTTCATTCGTAGACATTGACCCAATCGTTGCCAACGTAGTTGGATACAACGCTGGAGTTTCAATTGACACGATTGCTCGTGCTGCACTTGACCAGGGTACAAACGTACAGTACGCATCAGGACTTGGAGCAACAACTCTACAGTCATCTGTCACAACCCGTGCCGGAGTAACAGCATCAAACACAATCTCATCACTTGACATTCGTGTTGCTCGTGCTCGTCTCCGTTCACAGAACGTACCAACATTCGGCGGAATGTACGTCGGATACATCCACCCAGACCTCGTGGCTGACCTTCAGGGAGAATCTATCTCTGGCAGCAACGTACAGGGATGGCGTGCACCACACGTTTACGCTCAGCCAGGTGAAATCTGGACTGGTGAACTCGGTGCTTACGAAGGTGTACGTTGGATTGAAACACCTCGTGCTCCTGTATTCCAGGGTGCCGGTGCTTCAAGCGCAAACGTTTACGGAACTATGATTCTTGGTCGTCAGGCTCTTGCTAAGACGTACTCAACGCTGGACGGCAACGGTGCCTTCCCACACGTTGTACCAGGACCAATCACTGACCGTCTCCGTCGTTTTGTACCACTTGGATGGTACTGGTTGGGTGCTTACGGAATCTTCCGTCAGGCATCAATCATTCGTCTAGAGTCAGCCTCACTCCTTGGTGGAGACATCAGCACCACATCTGGTACTGGAACCGCCTTCGAGCCAGCAGTTGACCTAGGTGAATCTGGTTCACCACTGGCTTAAGTCAGTAGTTAGGTAGATACGGTTATGCCATGGCCTCGTGCTTGCGCAGTATGCGGAAGTCGTGATGTTCAGGCGACTGCAGATGAGATTCAATGTCTTGTCTGTGGTCGTCTGACAGACCGCTATGGCATAGCCGTTTCTATCAAACACCAATACGAAACTAACGAAGGATAATAGAATGACTATTCCAACAGGGCACGGACTCCGCATGGGTATTGAATCTGCTGACCAAGCAGGTACACCACTTCCAAACCGAGTTGCTCGTGCAAAGGCAAACGATGCTTCAGCCATTAAGGGTGAAACATCAGACCCATGTTACTGCGGTTGCTGTGACATGACAGATGCAAGGTGGAAATAATGGGTGACCCAATTACAAACATCGCTGGTGCAGTAGGTCGTC
>Ga0208497_1000521_pt1 | contig 17486 bp, 17 predicted proteins | sample CryBogCBE25Aug07_FD_184555 | JGI IMG/M metagenome (GOLD analysis project Ga0208497, IMG submission 184555) | Freshwater microbial communities from Crystal Bog, Wisconsin, USA - CBE25Aug07 (SPAdes) | ecosystem: Environmental > Aquatic > Freshwater > Lake | place: Crystal Bog, Wisconsin, USA...
GCGAACTCAGCGGGAATCCACGTCGAGCCAATTGGCGAACCAATTCATCAAAATCGTTACGTACCCGGCCGATGTCAATCACGCCATTTAGCCTACCGAGGCCTCATGACCTGTACCGTTGAGACGTGAGCGTCGCCGGTCGAGTTGAACATCTTCGCGTGGACTTCGGCAACACCACCGCCGTGCACGACGTGTCGTTCGAACTGACCTTTGGCGAGGTTCTCACCATTCTCGGACCCAATGGCGCGGGCAAGACCACCTCACTCACCACCCTGCTCGGTTTTCGCCGCCCGACCGCGGGCCTCGTCGAGCTCCACGGCCTTAACCCCGTCGCGCAGCCCGCACAGGTGAACGCGCTCACCGGGGCCATGTTGCAAGATGGCGGCGTGTGGGCGCCTATGACGCCCGAGCAGGTCATTTCCCTCACCGCGTCGTATTACCGACACCCGCGTAGCGGCGCGGATCTCATCGACCGTTTAGCCCTGGGGTCAGTTGCCGCAACCCCGTGGCGCCGTCTCTCCGGTGGGGAAAAACAGCGCACCTTGCTCGCTCTCGCCCTCCTCGGCCAGCCACGGGTGCTGATTTTGGACGAACCCACCAGCGGGGTTGATCCCGAGGGGCGAGATGTCATCCGCGCCCTCATCCAGGAAGAGAAGGCTCTCGGTCGCGCCATTGTGTTGACCACTCACGAACTCGATGAAGCCGAACGGGTCTCGGATCAGGTGTGCGTCATCGCCCGAGGTCGCACGATCATGTCGGGATCATTGAGCGATCTCACCCACTCCACCGAGGTCGAAATTTGCACTGACCGTGACTTGTCATCGCTCGGCGACCCCCCGCGTGGCGGTCGCTGCGAAGGTCGAAATCTCTTTGGACCCGCCCACGACGCCGACTTTCTCGCCGCCGCCACCGCCTGGCTGGCGCAGCAGCAGGTCAACGTGCAATCCATCTCCTCGCGCCACAGCTTGGAGAGCGTCTATCGACACGCGCTGGAGGGTGAATCGCGATGACGGCACTTCTCGCGCAAACCGCCGCAGAAATTCGCATGACGTTGCGTCGTGGTGAAACCTTGTTGCTCACCATCCTCATCCCGCTCGGATTGCTGATCTTCTTTAGCGAGGTGGCGGTCATCTCCACCCCCGATGCGCACCGCGTCGACTTCCTCGCGCCCGGCATCATGTCCCTGGCGGTGTTGTCGACGTCGTTAGTCGCTCTGTCTATCTCCACAGGCTTTGAACGTTCCTATGGCGTGCTCAAACGACTGCGCACCACGCCGTTGCCGATGCGCACTTTCATCGCCGCCAAGATCTTGTCGATTTTGGTCACCGAGCTCATCCAAATCGTGGCCATTGTGACGGTGGCCGTCCTCCTCGGATGGAATCCGCACACCAGCGCGGCCTCGCTCGCGCTCGTTGTTCTCAGCCTCATTCTCGCCAGTGCCGCCTGCGCGGGTATCGGCCTCTTTCTCGCGGGACGCCTCGCCGCCGAGGTGAATTTGGCTGCGGCCAATGGGCTGTATCTCCTGTTATTGCTGGGTTCTGGCATGGTGATTCCCACCACCTCACTGCCGGGACCTTTCAGCGCGATCTCCCACGTCATCCCCAGCGGCGCCCTATCTGACCTGCTGCACCGCAGCACCACTGGTCGACCCCTCACCGTGATTGACCTCGTGAGCTTGGCGCTGTGGGCTGTCGCAGCGCCACTCTTGGCGGTGCGCACTTTTCGGGTGGAGTAGAAATCAACGCTGTCACAGACAACGTCTACCTTTGATATTCGCGCTTTAGAGGGCCGCGCCGGCAAGGGGAATTGAGTGAGCGAGATTGAGGATTCAAGGGTCACCGCCATGCGCCTGACCCCCCCCTTGGCCATCTGTCGTACATTGACCGGCGAGGACTGTGATGCGGTGGTTCAAGTTGGATCGCCGACGTGTGGTGAGGCGGGCCACGAGTTACCTGATCTCATCACACGCCGAGCACCCGGCGAACTATCAATACGCATGCGTCGCCATCGGCCAACCTTGACGGTGAATGAGGAATTCGAGGTAGTCGATTCCCCCGCGGTGGATGATGCGAATTCGGTGATTGATGCTCAACAGGTATTAGTGAGTCATCTCGCGCAGAGCGCATTTACTGTTCATCACCAAGTCAGTCCAGAAACTGCGATTGCCGAAATTCGCCTCGTGGTCGAGAAGTTGAAGGGCAGACAAGGCTTTACTTTGTTGCCAACTGGGTACCACAGCGGAGAGTACAAGCGCATTTCACTCATCATCAACCCCAGCGCTGAGGTTGTCGTCAGCTACCACACATTTCATTTCGAGCGACTTCCAAGCCAAGTCTTCGGAGGAACACCCTCAAGATTCGTCAAGGCCTCACAGATTGGTGGGAGCCCCAATTCTCCGATACTCACGTCATGGGAGCCCGGTCCGCCTCTTCCTCTGAATGAGTTGCTCGAGATCTTTAACCCAGAGACGGTCTCCATTTCTACCTTGGCGCGAAATCAGTTCTGCCGCCGCACAGGAATTCATCGACGTGACGATTTTGAGACCGCAATGCGCGAAGAACTACGTCTTGATTTTGCGACGGGTGAGTGGAGGAACAGTGACCGAGATGATGGTTTCGAACTTCTCGGGCGCCACCGATGGCTCATCGCGGCCGACACCGGAAAGATCATCCTCTGCGTCGACCCAGATGTCGTTCCCCCTACGGGTAGTAGTCCGGAATATCACCCATGAACAAAACCCCATCATCGGGGCCAAGGTAACGAGTTAGCCACCTCTCGGCTTCTTCGCGTGAGTCCACTCGCTGTTGCTTGTCGCCGTAGCCCTCGAGCAAGGCTTCGGCGTTGATTCGCGCAATGGCGATGAGGCGATGACCCGATTCTCGAATCGCACTTCCGAGCCGGAAGTTCAGTCGGTCTTGATCGGGGCCGCGGTCCACGAGGCCCGCCGTGGCGACGTAGGTGCGACCCGTGAGTCCCAGGCCGTTGAATACCTCGAGGACTGACGCGAGATTGACGTCGACCTCGGGACGATTGTCGGTCACCACGGTGACTCGCGGTCCGAGATAAGAGATAACGATGGGGCCGTGTTCCACCAGACGCTCGGCGGCGTGACGTTGAGTGGCCCCCGCCACGGCGACGCACACGGGGACTAGCCACACGATGAGTGACATGGCCACCAAGGGTGAGAGAACCAGCGCGCTCAATCCGACGAGGGCGCTCACAGTGGTGGCAATCCCCGCCACCGTGAAGGCCCCACGATCCCAACGAAGAGGAAGTTGGCGACCTCGAAGCCGAAGGCCCCAGGGGAAAATCAGCCCATACGTCATGCTGATGATGAAAACAAAGGGAGTGACGTTGGTGGCGGCGCTCAACATCGTGAAAATGGCCGCGATGAGGGTGAGGGAAGTGGGCTTTGCCGTCAATCGGTGCTCTGACCGGGCCGCAACGTCGCTCCCGGGGCGACGCGAGGTTTCAAAGGCGTTCTGGGCGAGACGAAAGGGGCTCGCGAGGAAGCGATTGGTCAAGCTGCCCTGGTGAGCGACGGCCGTCGCCGACACTGAGGCCGGAAAGGCCCATTTCCTATAAAAATAGGCGATTCGGGAGCCCCGATAGCCTTCTCGCTGAGCAATTCGCAACCAGCGAACCAGCTGGAGCGAGTACGCCAGGGTACTGATGAACAGCAAAGTCAGCCACGTGAGGGGACTGTACGACGCCATCTTCCGCTCCTTTTTCAATTTTTCTCAAATTAGTGAGAGAAAAGGCATGAGTGTGCCGCGATCTCGACTCTCCCAACTTAGAGCCTTGCCGGGAAAGGGACATTCACTCTCCGGTCGCTTACTCGTCCGCGGGGAAACTTCACGAGACTGAAACTTTCTGAAAGAGTGAGCGAAAAATCCACTGCTAGAGTCCTCACGATGCTTGGTTACCTCTTTCGCCGAATCCTGCAGGGCATTGGTGTGCTCTTCGGGGTGTCCTTTATGACCTTTCTTTTGCCGTCCATTATGGGTGGCAATATTGCCCGTGGCGTCTTGGGTCCCCACGCCGGACCGCAAGCTCTGAAGGAATTTCTTCACTCCCACGGCCTGGATCAGCCCTTCCTTATTCAGTATTACCACTACATGATCGGGCTTTTCCACGGAAATCTAGGCACCTCCCTCAACCCCTCCACTTTGGATGAATCAGTGTGGCAGGTCGTCAGCCCCTACATTCCGCGCACCTTGTGGCTGGTCATCATCTCGATTTTCTTCTCCACGACGATCTCCATCATCATCGGAATGTTCCAGGGTTTGCGTCGAAACTCGATTTTCGACCACACGATGACCTTTTTCGTCTTCCTTTTGTACTCTTTCCCCGCCTTCCTGTTCTCCCTAATGACCATCATCGTGTTTTCCCTCACTTTGCACTGGTTCCCGCCGGCGATTGACTCACCGACGGCCAACGGTTTCTTCTCGCCGCTGGTTCAAATGTGGGACAGTCCTAGCCAATTCGTTCTGCCGTTGGCGACCCTGACCGTTCTCGGAATCGGTGGCTTGACGCGTTTCATGCGTGGCTCGATTCTCGAAACCATGGTTCAGGACTACGTCCGAACTGCCCGAGCAAAGGGTTGCTCCCCCAACCGAGTGCTGTTTCGCCACGCTTTCCGCAATGCCGTTCTGCCGACCATCACGATCTTGGGCTTGAGCTTGCCCGCGCTTTTCGGTGGTGCACTCATCACCGAGCAGGTCTTTAACTACCCCGGCATGGGCCAACTCACCGTTCTGTCCACGAACGCTCGCGACGTTCCGGTGGTAATGGGCTTGACGCTTCTCGTCACCATCGCCACCGTGGCGGGCAACTTGCTCGCCGACATCGGTATTGCCATTGCTGACCCCCGAATCCGCCTAACTGGAAAGCGATAATCATGACTTTTCCTGCAGACTGGGAAGCCGAAAAGATGGCCGTCATGGACCAGCGCGAAGAGCACCACCACCTTCCGGCCGCCGAGGCGGGCGAGGTGCGCGGCAACGAGCGCATGTGGGTTCAGATGCTCCGCGTTTTTGTTCACAACAAGATTGCCGTTCTCTCGGCTCTCTACGTGATTGGCGTGGTGTTGTTCTGTTTCGTGGGGCCGCTCTTCTATCACTCCAATCAGACCGACGCGAGCGCATCTCTTTTCAGCGTGAACCTCAGCCCCCAAAAGGGTTTTCCTCTCGGTACGGACTATGAGGGCTTTGACATATTGGGACGCCTGATGTTCGCGGGCCAGTCCTCACTGGAGCTGGGCTTCCTCGCCGCCATGATTTCCTTGGTAGTGGGCGTGGGTTACGGCGTGCTGTCCGGCTACATCGGTGGCTGGCTCGACGCCCTCCTCATGCGTTTCATTGACGTCATGTTGTCTATCCCCGGACTGTTCCTCTTGCTCGCCGTCATTTCGTTGTTCGGACGATCCAAGACCTTGTTGATCTTGACCCTGGGATTGACCGGCTGGTTTGGTGATGCTCGACTGCTTCGCGGTGAGGCCATTGCCCTTCGCGACCGTGAATTCGCCCAAGCCGTTCGTGCCATGGGTGGTGGCTCCGGCCGCATTATTTGGCGCCACATTCTGCCGAACACGGTCAGCACCATGATGACGGTTGCCACCTTCGCCCTTGCCGGATCCATCTTGGCCCTCACCTCGTTGGGCTTCCTCGGACTCGGTATCCCCCTTCCGGAAACCGACTGGGGAACGATGATTCAGTTCGGTTCGAACAACTTCCAAATCGGTTGTTGGTGGCAGGTGTACCCGGTCTGCGCGCTGTTCTTGCTCTTGGTGATCTCCTTTAACTACATCGGAGACGCCATGCGCGACATGTTTGAAGTCCGACTGCGCGAGCGCTAAATCGAGAGATTTGGCAGGCAATTGCAATGAGCGACTCAATCGACACTCTCCCGACTTGGCGTAAGTACGTCAAGCCCGTTTCCATCCTGTTGCTGTCGGCCATCCTGGCCGGCGGCGCGGTCTACGGCATCAAGGTGTCGTTGGCCAACACCACGACGACAACTGCCAACACCATTGGCGCCGCTCGTGCACAGGTGACGACGATGGCGAAGATCACGAACGACACTGCCACTGCATATGGAGATGCCGTCAAGGCGTGCCACGACAACATCGTCTGCGTGAACAATGCCGCTACCACCGCGCTGAACGCTCAGAGCCAGGCCGCGGGCATGGTCACCTTGGACCTCTACCCCGACGCGGCCAGTGCGGTTCTTCAGAATTTCCTCGACGACATGGTGGGCCTTCAGAAGACCTACCTCAAGGTGTCAGAGAGCACCACCATGCAAAAGGCCTACACCGCGATGCAACCGTGGCCAGGCGAAGTCCTCCACGCCCGAGCTGATTCCGCCATCGTTTTGCAGGTCCTGAAGTAGGGCTTTCCCCTCTTCACCTATGAGAATTATCAATACAGAAGGGTATAATTTCCATCGTGACCATTCTCTCCATTAAGAATCTGCGCACCCAATTTTCCATGCGCGCTGCAGATGTGATTGCGGTCGACGGCGTCTCCATCGACATTCAGCCAGGCGAGTGTGTCGGCATCGTCGGTGAATCCGGCTGTGGCAAGACCACGACCGGCCTCTCGCTGATGCGTCTCCTGCCAGGAAATGGTCGCGTGTCGGGTGGTCAGATCTTCTTCGACGGTCGCGATCTTGCGTCCCTGTCGGAAGCCGAGATGCGCAAGGTGCGCGGAAACGGCATTGCCCTCATCCCGCAAGACCCGATGACCTCTTTGAACCCCGTGATGCGTATTGGCGACCAGATCGCCGAGGGATTTCGCATTCACCGCGGTGCGTCCAAGGAAGAGGCTCGTGCACGTGCTCTCGAAGTTCTGCGCATGGTGGAAATGCCCATGCCTGAGGAGCGACTCAACCAATATCCGCACGAACTTTCCGGTGGACTTCGCCAGCGCGTGATGATTGCGATGGCCCTGGTGTGCGAGCCGAAGGTGCTCATTGCCGACGAGCCCACGACCGCTCTGGACGTCACCATTCAGGCCCAAATCCTCGACATCTTGGACAACTTGCGGTCACAGCTCAACATGGCCGTCATCCTGATCACCCACGACATGGGTGTTATCGCTAGCCGCACCGACCGCGTCATCGTGATGTACGCCGGAAAGGTGATTGAAGAGGCCGACACCAAGACCCTCTTCACCCGCATGAATCACCCCTACACCCAGGCCCTCCTGGCTTCGGTGCCGAAGATTGACGACATTGCGGGTGGGCGCCTCAATTCCATCCCGGGCCTGCCGCCAGACTTGTCCAAGGAAATCGTCGGTTGCCGTTTCGCTCCGCGTTGCTCGTACGCCACGGACCAGTGTCGTTCGGAGGAGCCTGCCATTCAGGAAGCGGGCCAGGGCCACTCCTTCGCCTGTTTCAACCCCGTCAGTGGACCAAGTTCCGTCAAGATTGAAATCAACCAGGCGCGCAAGACCGTCGATGCCGAGAAGCCGCTGATCGAGGTCAAGAATCTGGTGAAGGAATTCCCGATCCGTGGCTCCAGCATCTTCCGTCGCACTGGCCTCAAGGTCAGTGCGGTAGCCGACGTCAACTTCGAAGTTCGCGAAGGTGAAACCTTTGGACTCGTGGGTGAATCAGGTTGCGGCAAGACCACCATTGGTCGCCTCATTACGGGTCTGGAAAAGATCACCAGTGGCGACATCGGATTTGTCGGTACGGACCTTCAGGGTCTAGGTAAGACGGAACGTCGTCGTACTCTGGCTCGGAACCGTCAGATGATGTTCCAGGACCCGTATGCGTCGCTGGACCCCCGCAAGCGAGTGGGCGACATCATCCGCGAGCCTTTGGAGATTCAAAAGAAGCTCTCGAAGGATGAGATGAACCAGCGCGTTAATCAGCTGCTCGCCGAAGTAGGTCTCCCCTTGGCGGCTGCCGAGCGCTACCCTCACGAATTCTCTGGCGGTCAGCGTCAGCGCGTCGGACTCGCTCGAGCCCTCGCCCTCGAGCCCAAGTTGGTCATCGCCGACGAGCCGGTCTCAGCTCTCGACGTGTCCATCCAGGCTCAGATCTTGAACTTGATGCAGGACCTTCAGGAATCTCGTGGTCTCTCGTACATCTTGATCAGTCACGACCTCGCGGTCGTTCGCTACATCGCTCACCGTATTGGTGTGATGTACCTCGGCAAGTTGGTCGAAGTCGGCCCGGCGGAGGAAGTCTTCTCTTCTCCTCGCCACCACTACACCCGAGGCCTGCTCAACGCGGTTCCCGTTGCCGATGTCGAGGCCTCACGCGAAAAGCGCGGTGGTCAGATTCAGGGCGAGCTTCCGAGTGCCGCAAATCCGCCGTCCGGTTGTCGCTTCCGCACCCGCTGCCCGGCTGCCGCCGACATTTGTGCCAACGAAGAGCCCGCGATGAAGGAAATTAGCAGCGGTCACACTGTGGCCTGCCACTTCCCGCTGGCCGAAGCAGTGACCATTCGTTCAGCTCAATAAGCGGTCACTCACTCTTTCAAAATCCCCCGGACACAGTCCGGGGGATTTTGTATCCACACATCTTTATGCGAGCACTTTCTTCATGCCGATGTTCTGGATCTCGTAGCCCAACGATTCGTACAGCGATCGAGCCACCGTGTTGGGGCCGAAGACATTGAGGGCAATCGACGTTCCCTCGCGCACCACGACGTAGTTCTCTGCAACTTGCATCGTGGCTCGGCCAAAACCCTGTCCTCGAAAATCGGCACGAATAGCAATGTCATACACGAACCACTGCCCCGGCGATTCGTCGCCTCGAGATGCCAGCCACAGGGTGCCCACCGACACATCCTCGTGTTGGGCGTCCAAGAAGTGATGATTCGGTTTTGGCATCTCACCATCAAGGATCTGCAATTTGTTTCGTTCAATATTCAGATCCGCCTCCACCTCGCTAAAGCCGGCGCCGAGCAAGCTCTCTCGATAGTCAGTCCACGTAGCGCTTAAGAATTGGGCCGTCTGGGCGCTGGTGAGTGTGACGAGTTGAATCATGCCGCGAGGCTAACCCCGGAAAACGAGAGGTAGCCGCCAAGCAGAATGCCCGCCACTTTCGTGGCGGGCATTCTGCTGAGCAAGCTCAGTTACAACTGATACAGCGGAGTTACTTCGAGAGGAACTCCGGCAGTGAAGCGCCAGTCGGGTTGGGGGGCAGAATGCCCTTCAACGTCTTGGAAGCTTCACCGGTACCGGTGCCCGAAGGCTGGTACATGTACGGCAGCTGGTCCATGGCGTACTGCGCGTAGCTGTTCTTGCCAGCGTTCAGCGCAGCGCTGCCCTTGGTGGTGCCGTCGATGAGTGAGTCCATCGTTACGTCCGAGTACTCGCCCGGGTTGGAGAGAGCGCCCGTGTAGAACAGGAGCTCACCCGACGGGTAGTAGTCCGGAGCGTAGAGCCATCCACCGTACTGGCAGATTTCCCAGTCACCGTTACCGTTGGCGTTGCCAGTGGTCGGAGCTGAACCAGCACCAGAGGTGCAGAGCGAGGCAATGTTGTCAGGGGTGTCGGTAGACAGGGTGACCTGGATACCTTCCTTAGCCCATGACGCCTTCTCAGCAGCCATCTGCGCGTCCTCAGTGGGGCTACCGGTCGCGTACTTGTAGGTCAGGTTCAAGGCAGTGCCCTGAGCGATACCTGAACCACAGCCACCCGACTTGGTGCACACTGCGGCGTGCGAGGTGTTGTTGTCCCATGTGAAGCCCGCGGCCTTCAGGGCAGCAATACCCTTGGAGATCGAGTAGGCGTAGTGGTTAACAAGGCCCTTGCTGAAAGCGTTAGCCGGCAAGGTCGGGATCGGGCCGTAACCCGGGGTTCCGTAACCGTTGTAGAGCGCCTTGATGATGCTCAACTGGTCAATGCCGAACTGGAACGCCTGACGAACTGCCAACGAGTTCACCAAGTGGGTGCCACTGGATGCGCTGTTGAAGTTGTAGTAGGCGTAGTAGAAGGCCCATGATCCACCGGTGCGAACGTTGTAGCTGCTCAACTGGGAAATCAGGTTGTGGCCTGCCACACCCGGCTTCGGCGACGTCGAAACGTCACTCGGAGCCACGTAGCCGGTGTCGAGCGAGCCAGCCTCAAGCTGAGCCTTCTCGGTCGCCAAGCTGGCTTCAGCCTTCAAGGTGTAGGTCGAGAACTTCGGCTTCGGCAGACCGCTGTACTGGTTGTTCGGCACGAAGGTGATGTCACCGGTCGGGTTGAAGGTCTGGAGCTTCCAGGGACCGTCAACGATCGACCAGATCGGGCTGGTGTCGTACGCCGCGAGGTTACCCGGGCCGGACGGCCTGCTGTTGTAGTACAGGTAACCGTACGCACCGTTGTACACCGAACCACTGTTGTGGTTAGGCACACCGTAGGTGCTGTCCAACGACGCCGGGTAGTAACCACACTTGGCAGCCAAGTCGGTGATGTTGGTGTAGTCAGCGGTGCCACAGCCAGCAGCCTCAGTCGCAAGCGACGGGGTGTTAGCAATGGTGTCGCTGGTCGGCGTCACGTACTTCTTGTCCCAGGCACGCGGGAACGGGGTGATCTCAGTCAAGAAGTTGTAGTTGAACCAGTTGGGGTTCACGGCTACAGACGTCGTGATGGTGAGAACGTTGCCGCTCGCGGTGACATTGGACACCTGGTCAGGAATACCGAAACTCGGCACGTAACCCGCGTAGCGGAAGGGCACCGCGGCGTACATGTCGAGGAAGAACTTAACGGACTGAGCGTCGATCGTCTCACCGTTGGAGAACTTCCAGCCCTTCATGGTGATGGTGATCGTCTTGTTGCCGTTGGAGTACACGGGCAACGCTGCCAGCGACAAGTCCTTTTGGATGGTGATGTCCGCGCCCTTACCGACCCAGTACAGCGGGCGATACAGATAGCTCTGGAAATCGTTCATGTTCGTTACCGTGAAGTAAGCACCGGACGCGTACGGGAAAATCATGTTCGCGTGGTCGGTGGGTCCCATCGGTGAAACGAGTGCGGTCTTCGGAACCTGGTCACCGTGCGCCGAGACAGCAGCGCCCGAAGGCGCGGTCGTCACGAGGCTGGCAGCGATGGAACCAGCGATAACGCCAGCTCCGACCAAACGCCGAAAAGAGTTAACTTTCCGCATTTATGCCTCCCCTGGCAGTGGTTGCCCAACTGCCTTGATTGATACTGCACGTTTGTGCAGTGATGGAACTATAAGACCACCGTAAACAGTTCGTCAAGGCACGAAGGCATCGAATTTGTTTCTCGGGTGTGAACTACTTCACACACTCATCACGGATCGAAAACTGTCATCGATGTTGACAGTTTTCAATTAAATCCTGGTCAGAGTTTGTATTACCTGATCAAACTTCGCTCACGTGAGAGTTCTCGCAACCCTCAATAACGACAAAATCCCTGATCAACTACTTAATGAGGGAAACCATCGCCGACAGTTCAGTCGTGGTGACGGGTCCCACCACGACCTGTCGAATGATGCCGTGAGCGTCGACGGCGATGGTGTCGGGAAGTCCGACGATATTGAAGTCCGATGATGAGGCTGTTCCGTCGGCATCAAAGAGCACGGGAGCAGTGAAATTCGCGGTCCGAGCAAAGGCCCGTGCGGTCTCGGCGGAGCTGTCGTTGCTGGCGATTCCCACCACTTGCACGCCGTGAAGGTTCCCTGACGAGGAAAAATGGGCAACCCGGGGCAGTTCCGCCTTACACGGGGCGCACCAGCTGGCGAAGAAGACCAGAATCGTCGGCGTGCCCTTCTTATAAGGAAGAGTCACGGAGGCTCCCGAGAGATCGGGAAGCGACGACAATCTCGCCGTTTGTCCCACGAGGGCTGATGGCACGGTTGTGGTGGAACCGGTAACGGGACGGGTGAGATACGACACCCCGAAAATCAGTGAGAACGCCATGGCCGCACCAATCCCCAGTGGGATAAGGAACATCGGCGAAGGCCCGCGCCAGCGGGGAGTCTTAGTGGTGGCGGATGAGGACATCGACAGCCATCATGACGAAGAGAACGGTGAGATACGTAATAGAGAAATGAAAGAGCTTCATGGCGCCGGCGACGTCCGCCTGGTCCACTTGGGCCTTACGCCACAGCTGGAACGCACCCCAGTTGAACCACGCGCCGAGAATTAAGGCACTAATTCCATATACCCAGCTCAAGGAAGCAACCGGACCGACCAGCATGGACAGCGCCCACATGATCACCGAATACACCAAAATTTCCGTCGTGGTGCGCTTAAGTGAGGCCACCACGGGCATCATGGGCACATTGGCCGCTTCATAGTCATCGCGGTAACGAACGGCCAAGGCCCAAAAATGCGGCGGTGTCCAAATGAAGATGATGGCGAAGAGTAAGACTGGAGTCCAGGCCAGATGACCCGTGATCGCCGTCCAACCGATAAGAACCGGTACCGCACCCGCCGCGCCACCAATCACGATGTTTTGCTTAGAACGGCGCTTTAGCCACATCGTGTAAATCACGACGTAGAAGGCGGTCGCCGCTAGTCCTAGCCACGCCGAGATCAAGTTCACGCCGATGCCGAGGACGAGGAAGGCGGCAATTTCAAGACAAACGCCGAAAATAAGCGCTTCAGTGGGGCTCACGGCGCCGGTGACGAGGGGGCGATTCTTAGTGCGCTCCATGATTGCGTCGATGTCGCGGTCTAGATACATATTGAAGGTGTTCGCGCCACCGGCGGCCAGGGTGCCACCCACCAACGTGAGGATGAGAAGTCGAAGTGACGGCCAACCATTACGCGCCACGACCATGGTGGGCACCGTGGAGACCAAGAGAAGCTCAATGATGCGGGGTTTCGTCAAGGCCACGTAGGCCTTTACCGTCGCCATGGGCGATCGAGGGTGCATCGTTGCGACCGTCACGGGGACCATCCTACGAGCCACCTGTCTCTAGGCTGGCAGCGATGAGCGCTAAAGCCCCAAATTTTCTTCACCCCGCGCCGAGCACTTTTCGATGGTGGGCACTGGCGGACTTCGTGTCCATGATCCTCATCATGGTGACCGGGGGCCTCGTTCGACTCACGGGCTCGGGTCTGGGGTGCCCGGACTGGCCACAGTGCTACAAACACACCACCGCCCACCAGTGGGGTATTCACTCGGTGGTGGAATTTGGTAATCGCCTCGTCACCGGCATTCTCATTGTCGTCACTCTGGTGGCTTTCATCATGGCCATCACGCGTCGCCCACGTCGCCGAGACCTCGTCATCACCAGCGGCTCTCTCGTTCTCTTCGTTGTTCTGAACGCCGTTCTCGGCGCCGTGGTGGTCTACAGCCACCTCAACCCCTGGTTGGTCAACTGTCACATGTTGGTGTCTCTCGCCATGGTGGTGCTGGGTGCGGTGCAGTACCACCGCTCGAAGTACGTCTACGGACCCGGCGCCCGAGTGGAATTGCGTAGTCCTCGCCTCTTGTTCATTGCGCGCTGGCTCGCGGTGAATCTCATCATTGTTTTGGTCGTGGGCACCGCGACCACGGGTTCGGGACCTCACGCCGGCAACACCGTGGGTCAAGACGTCGCGCGGCGCCTTCCCTTTGCGCTCATCGACGTGGCCTGGGTGCACTCCCTCTTCGCGATCATGTTCATCGGGACCGTCGGTGGCCTGTTCTTGTATCTGTTCAAGAGTGACGCGGCCCCCCGGCTTCAGATGGGCCTTCGTCGACTGCTCGTTATTGGGTCACTACAAGGAGTCGTGGGATTCGTGCAATACGTCCTTCACCTGCCGGTGTGGTTAGTCGAGCTGCACATCATTTTGGCCACCTCGCTCACCATCGGCGTCACTCAATTCAATTTGTCCCAATGGGGCCGCGACCGTGAGGCGGGGATTGCCCCGAGTCGCTCATGAGTGCACCTATTCGCTACGGACTGATCGGCACGGGGATGATGGGCCTCGAGCACCAGCGCAACATCTACGGCCTGCCCAACGGTGAGGTGGTGGCCATTGCGGACTCACACGAAGAGTCACGCCACTGGGCGCAGTTCACCGCGGACGGTCGAGACCTACAGACCTTCGCCGATTACCGCGACTTACTCGCCGCGGATATCTGCGACATCTACGTCATCTCTACCCCCAACATGACGCACCGTGACGTGTTGGTAGACGTCATGAAAAGCGGTAAGGCGATAGTGGTGGAAAAGCCGCTGTGCACCACCATTGCCGACGCGACGGAAATACGTGACCTTGCGCGCGAGTATCCGAATCTCTTCTGGGTCGGCCTCGAATATCGCTACATGCCGCCGGTGGCTCGAGCCATCGCCCTCGCCCACTCCGGCAGTATTGGCGATCTCAAGATGCTCGCCATCCGTGAGCACCGTCACCCCTTCTTGGTGAAGGTGAACAATTGGAATCGATTCTCCGAGAACACCGGTGGCACCCTGGTCGAGAAGTGCTGCCACTTCTTTGATCTCATGCGACTTATTTTGCGCAGCAACCCGGTCGCCGTCATGGCGTCAGGTGGCCAAGACGTGAATCATCTCGACGAGTCCTACGATGGCCGGCCCTCGGACATCCTCGACAATGCCTTTGTCATCGTGGAATTTGAATCCGGTGCTCGTGCGTCACTCGATCTGTCGATGTTCGCGGACACCTCGCGCGAGCACGAAGAAGTCAGCATTGTGGGCACCACGGGGAAGATAGAAGCCTTCTTGCCGTCGGGACGTCTCATTCGTGCCGAGCGCCACAGCGGCGTCATCACCGAAGAAGTGATTGCCGACACCCGCGTGGCCGTTGAAGGCTTCCACCATGGAGCCAGTTACCTCGAGCACCTCGACATTCAAACGGCTTGGCGAGAAGGGTCTCGCGCCCTCGTGACGGCTGACGACGGCTGGTGGTCCGTGGTGATGGGTGTCGCCGCGCACCGCTCCATCGACGAAAAGCGTCGTGTCGAGATTGCGGAGCTGATCTAGTACAGCGGCGCGTGCGTCAATTGCGACAGCACGAGATCGGCGAATCGCTCGCACTCCTCGAGATGCGGATACCCCGAAAAGATGAAGGCCTCAATACCGAGTTCTCGGTAGGCCTCAATCTTGTCGAGAATTTGGGCAGGGGAGCCGACGAGCGCAGCACCACAGCCGGAACGTGCTCGACCAATTCCGGTCCACAGATTCGCTTCGGCGTATCCGTCGTCGTCGGCACCCTCACGAAGTTCGCTTTGTCGAGCGACGCCCACACTGCCCGCGTCTAACGATCGAGAACGGATGGCATTTCCCTGCTCCGCATCGAGGGCCGCAACAAGGTAGTTTGCGGCGGCTCGCGCGGCGGCCTCGGTCTCACGCACGACTACGTGCACTCGATATCCGAATCGAAGTTCACGTCCATACGACGCCGCTCGCTCACGCATGTCACGAATGATCTCCGCCACGTTCTCCATGGTGTCGGGCCACATTAAATAGACATCGGCGTAGCGGGCGGCCACATCTCGCGCCGCGGTCGACAAGCCCCCGAAGTACAGCGGGGGTCGTGGGCCGGTGGCAATGCGTGGTGGCACGACGTCGAAGGAATAAAAGTCCCCGTCGCTGTGAGACGGACGACCGTCTAAGAGATCTCGCAAAATGGCCATGGCTTCGGCGGTGCGTTGATAACGCGGCGATGATTCCAGCGTCTCACCCGCCAGATCGCTCGAGATGATGTTGATGTTGAGACGGCCAGGCGCGAGGTGAGCCACCGTCGCGAGTTGCCGCGCGAGGGCGGGTGGCCAATTTTCGCCAATGCGAACGGCGGTGAGAAGGTGAATTGATGAGGTCACCGTGGCCAACGCACTCGCCATGGCCACGGCATCAATGCCGAGCTCGTATCCCGATGGCAGCAAGACCGAATCGAATCCACGCACATCGGCGGTACGCACGATGTCGGCACAGTGTGCCCACGAGGAGCGCAGGCTCTCGTTCACGACGCCTAACTGCTCGTAATCGTCGTCACAGAGCGCAGCAAACCAGGCGATTTCGAGATGTTGGGACTTCATACCCTGATTATGCCCCGATTCGTACATGCCCTTTCGCCACATGATGAGGACACGTTCAATAGAGAGGAGCACCGATGTCCGAGATTCTCGGCGCACTGGTCAATCTCGATCACCCCGGCCACTACATCTCGTGGGGCTGGTTCCAGATGAGTTACGGCAACTTTGCCGTGGTCGTGACCATGGTGGTCACCTTTCTCGTCGCTCTCGTTGCCCCCTTCCCGGGACGCAAGAAGGAGAATCAGTCATGAGTACGACCATTGATCGTCAATGGACGACGCGCCTCCGACGTCGCCTCGTTGAGCAGCTTCCGCCCGACAAGGCCCTCCCCGATACGCAACCGTCATACGTCTCGTCGTGGATTTACGTCTTCGGCGTCGTGACCCTCTCGGCCCTCGTCATAGTGATTCTGACGGGATTCGTGTTGGCCATTCGCGGACCCCAGTGGTGGCACCAGTCATCCATTGGTCACTACGTGAATTCCCTGCACCTGTGGTCGGTGGAAATCTTCTTCTTCGCCATGGTGATTCACCTCTGGGGAAAGTTCTTCATGGCGGCGTGGCGTGGTAATCGTTCGCTGACCTGGGTCACGGGCGCCGTCACCTTTGCGACCTCCATTGCCACCGCGTTTACCGGCTACGTCAGCCAAACCAACTTCGACAGCCAGTGGATCAGCACCCAGGCGAAGGACGGTATTAACGCCACGGGCGCGGGCGCCTACTTCAATGTGCTCAACACCGGACAGATGTTGATGTGGCACATCGTGTTGTTGCCAGTAGCCGCCGTGGTGCTGACCGCACTACACGTCGTCATGGTTCGTCGAAAGGGCGTCGTGCCCCCCTTTGAAGAGGTATCCAAATGAGTCGTCGTGACTTCAATCCGGACCGCGATGTGCGCGAGTGGACCGGCGCGCAGCGCCCGTATGACATCTTGAAGGAAGGTGTCATTGCCCTGCTCGTGGTCGCCCTTTTGACCGCGGGCTTGGCCTTGGTGTTCGGATCGCCGGATGAGAAGCAGGTCACTATCCAGCAATGGTCGTCGGCTGACCCGGTTGACTTCGCCACCACGGCCTACAGCGAGCTAGCGGGCACGTCGGGCATCGCGGGATACGGCGCGCCGTATAACCACGCCTCCGATGGTCAGTTCCTCGGCGTGACCCATCTGTATCTCGCCAAGCTGGTGGGCGTTCACATTCCGATCGATCCGGCAAAGACCTTTGTGTTACGACCTCTGGCCACCTTGCCCGATGCGGGCACCGTGCGATTCGCTCTCGCCACGTGGAAGAACGCCAGCAATACCGAGCGCCAGAGTTGGCTGGATGAATATGGCAAGGCGTCGCTGAGCTTCACTCACGGTCAGCTCGTGGCGACCCCTCTCTCGCTATCCAACCCCGTCGACGTACTGATGGCGAGTGAAACCGCCATGGCCCGTTCGGGAGCGCTGGACTCGGCGATGGTGACCGGTGGTGGTCTGTACACCACGGACTACACCAACGTGTTGTTGTTCATTGCCGATGGGGGGTGGTTTGCCACT
>Ga0208497_1000522_pt1 | contig 17479 bp, 36 predicted proteins | sample CryBogCBE25Aug07_FD_184555 | JGI IMG/M metagenome (GOLD analysis project Ga0208497, IMG submission 184555) | Freshwater microbial communities from Crystal Bog, Wisconsin, USA - CBE25Aug07 (SPAdes) | ecosystem: Environmental > Aquatic > Freshwater > Lake | place: Crystal Bog, Wisconsin, USA...
TATCAAGTAGAGATTTACTATCCTGATTTAACATCTACTGGGTATTGCAATAAGATGTTGTCTTACAGATACGATCTTAAAGTATGGAATCCTCCTAAGACAATTAATAACTCTGCTATGGCAGTAGAAGCTCCTGTGTATTCTGGTGGCACAACAGGTGGAACATTTAACCTATCATCTAGATGCGTTGTCTATGCACCTAATACAGGCGCAGGAGGCTTACAACTTGTTCAGACAGGTCAAGGTACATCTTTTTCAGGAAATGCCATATCGACTCTATTTCAAAGAGATAACATGACATTGTTAGATCCTGAAGGTAATCCTATTTCCTATCCACATAAATTGTATGTACATAGGTTATTTCCTGAAGTTAGTACAACAAATCCATCTGTTAACCCTGTAATAAGCATTACTTTGGGTGGATCAAGTTCTGTTGGTCAAACTCCTGTATTTGGAGAGACTGAAACAGTTTTTGTCATTACTGATAATCCTTGGGTTACTACGCAACAAAATGATGTAAGAACAGTTGCGCTTAAAGTCGCTTCTAATGATGCAACAAGTATATGGAATATGACTGCTATGACATTCTTATCTACGATTGTTGAGGATGCATTCTAATGACTTACTTTGTTCAGCCAAACTCATCTTCGCAAGATTTGGCGGGAGCAATCAACTACATCCTTGCAAATCTTAATACCAACTTTAATCCTAATTTTGGTACAGGAATAGTTAACTCAACCAATACTACTGCTACTGCAACCAATGGCCAAACTACTGCATATCTTTATAGATATCTAGATATTGCTTATGCAGATAATGGTTCTGGGTCTTCTAACTTTTCATCAACTCCATTATCAACAAATAGTTTTTATGGATTGAGAAATACAAATACTAATGTTTATTCAACCAATCCTGCTGATTACGTTTGGTATCAAATAAATGGTACTTTTTCAGGAGGTAATCTTCTTTGGTATCAAACATTTGGTGGATTGCAAATAAATCTGTTGGTTGCTACATCTCAGCCAACTCCTGCATATCAAAATCCAATAACTGCTACTCCTATTGATTTAACTCAAGTTTCTACTGCAACAAATTTGCAGGGTAGAAGTGCTTATGCATTAACTTCCACAAGTTTGGCAGGAACTCCAACAACTTTTACAACCACAGGAAATGCAACATTTCCTCCAGATAATACTTGGGGTGGAAGTGAGCATTGGGTTGCAACTCCTCCTTCTTACCTTGCAGGTCAAAATGTCTATCAAATAGATGGAATATTTAATCCTGCAAATAATTTAACACTTTGGGGTGCTCCTTATTTGGCAACCCTGAAAGTAGGTAATTTAAGCGCAATAAACGCAAACCTTGGAACCATTACTGCGGGTACATTAAATGCAGTAACAGTTAACTCATCTACGATAAATTCTACAACTCTTAATACAACAACATTAAATTCTGCGACTATAAATAGTGGAAGTATCAACATTGCTAGTAAATTTACAGTAGATACTTCTGGAAATGTACAGATATTAAGCGGAACTTCAGGTGCAAGACTATTAATACAAAACAATGTAATTAAGGTTTATGATTCTTCAGGAACTCTTAGGGTTCAACTTGGAGATTTATCAGCATGAGTTTTGGTCTCAACGTCTGGAAATCTAATGGGACAACAAAGATTGTTGGTCCTACGGATTCTGGTGGACGTTGTTTTGTTGGAATTATTACTAGATCACCTGAAACCCCTGGAACTACGACAACTTATACATATCCTAATGTATCTGATGGATCTTATTTAAGGGTTTATCAATGTGGTGCAGGGGCGCATACTTGGTATACAGGTACATCTTCAGGTCAAGCAACTGTAACTCTTGTAGCAACAAACAAAGCAGGATCTACTTATTACACACCTAGTGCTACTACTTTATTTGTATTTTCAGTAATCTCTAACAATCCTTTGTTTGGGTTAAATATGTTGACTGATTCTGGTCAAAAGTCAATATCTAATATATTTCCTGCGGCAGAATTCTTGGGTAAGATTTCCATGAACCCAACCCCAGTAAGCACAACTTCGGTTACTGGATATACGCAATACCAATTTTCTAGTAATAACTTTTACTATGGAGCAAATAGAAATAAAATTATTTTATGGAATTTACCAAGCACTACGCAAGATGTTTGGTTTACTGGAGATTCTTTCTTTTTCCCAACTGCCTCTTATTTTGTAGTTAACTGTTCTATATTTGTTGCATCTGGAGCTAGTTATACATTGCCAGAGGCTTTTGCTTTTTCTGTGGATAATTTGCAAAACTCATCCAATGGATTTGGCTTAAGAATGTTTGATGGTTCTGGAACATTGATGTTTGATTCAGGTTTAGATCATATGGCTATAACTGGATTTGAAACAACTTTATCTTATCCTTTAACAACAGGAAGTGTTAATACTTACACAATGAGTACTTTTTCAGGCATACAACCTGTATTTTTGGTTCCTCAATATATTAGAGAGCAATGGTCAAGAATTGGCATTACTACTCAATCCCAAGGATATCAATATACGGGAGTTGTACAAAGAAATGGCACAACACTTCAATCTGAATTAATCAGAACTGCAAGTTGGATTGAGGATTTTGTAATTACAGGAAGTTATGCGTATGGCAATAGTGGTTCATTAACTGAAGTTGTTGTTAATGGAAATCTATATGGTGCTATTAATTTTTAAAGGTTAACTATGGGACAACAAACACAAATGTCAGGAGGTAAAACATCTTCTGCTTTACCAGGACAAGATGCAAACCCTACAGGAACACCTGTAGGAGTTGCGCCACAAGGTAAGGGTGGTAGCCAACAAGGTCAACTTATGCAACCTAGTCAACCTGGTCAAGCGGTTAACACAGTTTCATCTGGACAACCTATAATGGGACAACCGAACAATTACATGAATACAGTAGGCAATAGTACTCAACCAGTATTCAATAACCAAGCATATCAGCCAAAACAAACTGGCAAAGGGAAGGGTTAATCATGGGTGGAGGAAAGTCATCAGGTAGTCAATCAACTCAGGCTCAACTAACACCTGAGCAAATACAAACTATTAACTTACAGAACCAGTTTCTGCAAAGTTATTTACCTACGCTTTCTGGAGTTACACAAGGCGCAGGTCAGGCATATCAAGGTCAAGCAGGGCAGGTTAATCAAGCTGCACAAAATGCTATAAATACTGCTAATACCGCAGGTAATATACAAGGCAATGTTGGTGCTAATGCTTTACAACAAGGTACACAAGGGTTAAGTAATTTATTTAGTCCGCAATATGAACAAGAGCAAGTTCAAGGTGCATTAGCTCCTGCCGAACAAGCGGCACAAAGAGCCAATGTAGCACAACAAGCAGGATTTGCAGGGGCAGGTGAACTTGGGTCTGCTAGAGATGCTTTGGCAGCTCAACAAACGCAAAACATTAATCAACAAACTCTTGGATCTATTGCAGCACAAACTGAGGCAGGGATTACTGCGGGTAGAGCAAGTGCAGGACAATCTTTGCTTAATGCGGGTACTGCAAACTTAGGAGCAGCACCTGGAACTATTGGATCTACTGTTGGATATGCTTCTGCACCATTGAGTAACTTTGGTCAATATGCAAGTTTGTTATTTGGTGCTCCTCAACAAACTCCAAACTATGCAGGTACTCAAGGTCAAACTTCTACTGGGTCTTCTAAAGGCTTTGGTATACAGAAAGGTTAATCATGAACTTTTTACCTGCAATACCGCAAATTACACAACAAAACCAAGGAACTGGTTATGGAAATTGGCAACAATATGCGGGATACAATAGCAACAATCCTTTTGGCGGTTCTGGCGGTATTGCTCCTAAAACTACTCGTAATATTGGTGTTCCTGCTCCTGTAGAAGATAAATCTACTAATCCGAATAGTGAAACAACACCGCAACAAGATAATAATTACTCAATTGCACCCAATCAAACTATGGGTGCTTCTCCTTCTACTTCTATGGGAATGAGTTTGACCCCTAAAAACAATATCAGCAATGATATTTATTCCGCTTTTGGAGTTTCAAAATGACAGTTGATTATTCTTTAATGGGTGGAATACCTGAAAAAACAGAAGGCATACAAAATCCTTTACAACAGAATAATACTGCTACTCCTGTTAGTGGATGGGAAGATCCTCCTTTAATTAAAGAATTAAATAAGCAATCTTTAGATACGCATACCGCAACACATGGACCAACTGTTAATGCAATCATGAAAGTTGCATCACCTGATGCTACTGGTGAAGACAGAATAAATGCATCTAAAGCATTGGCTAATGCAAATTTTAATACTCCAAGTTCAGATCAAACACATTGGGGAGAATTAATTAAGGGAATTATTTCAGCAGATCCTAAGTTAGTGCATGATGCTTGGAATGGTGGTGCAGATCGCAGAGAAGAAGGTATTGATGGTCTTGGAAGAAAATTCTATAAAGTATTTAACCAACGTGGTGAATTCCGTAGAAATGAAGATATTAATTTCAAGCCATTAAGCCCAGAAGAAGAAAAAGTAATTGGAGGAATATCTAGTAAATCAGATATGACTCAACAACAAGGCGCAATGTATAAAGCAATGGGTGCTAATTACATAGACATTGCCAAAACTCAATCTATTTTATATAACGATTTACAAAAAAATGTAGTTCCTTTGGCTAAAAATTCACCAACCATTGTGACTGCTGCACAAAGAAACAGAAAAATTGCACCACAACTTTATTCTGCAAGTGTAGACCCTGCAACAAGAGCTTACATAACTGGTATAGATACCATTGGTAGTGGGGACACTAGAGCAATAGAAAACTCTGCTAAGGCAATGATTTCTCATGCAAATGGTTTAGATAAAACAGAAAACGTCAACAGGTCTATTGATAATTCTGGTGGTATCAATTTTGGTTTGCAATACAAAGAAGGTACTGGATGGGTTGATGGAAATGGCAAAATACAAACTGAAAAAGATATCCAAGACAGAGCTAATCAATTAGCTAAAAGCCAAAACAGTACTGCAAGCATTACCGCTAGAAAGGATGATTTAGCATCCAAAGCGCAAATCATTGCTGCAAAAACTGGTTTAAATTTAGATTTAATTAATGAATATCTAAACAACAACTACCAAATAGCATTAGCCAAAAAAGAAATTGAAGACAATGGTGGAGTGCCTGGCATTAAACCTAATCTTCCTCATTCAGTAATGGATAGTTTCCAAGCTGGACATATTAAATCTATACAAGATGAAACGTATGGAAAAATAGCGGATATGTATGCTAACTTTATTGCAGAAAAAAAGAAAACATTACGTCCTGGACAAGTTCCAGATGTTACTCAATGGGTATTAGAATTTAATAGTAATCCTGAAATCCAAAGATTGAAAATGGAAAATGCCGATGAAGCCAACAGAATTCATCAAAACACACCCAACAAGATTCAAGCTACTGATGTAAGCAAGATCAGTCCTGCATTAGTTTCAACTGCAAGAGCAACAACTCCAAATATAACTGAAGCAGAGGTAACTACTCCTGAGTTAAATAAAACAGTAACTAAGGCTACAGAAAAAAAATCTAACAAGCCTAGTTTAAATGACATACTAAAGGTGAAGTAAATGGCAGAAGATACAGGTTATGGACCAGCAGATGTAGATCCAATGCATCAAAGTATTGCTACTGCTTTGACTTTTGGATATCGTCCTGATGAAATACTTGAAAAGTTAAAATCAAGTAATGATCCTATGCATCAAGAATGGTACAAAAAATATTCCGAAAGAAATAAAGAAGAAGAAAAAGCTCCTGTTGTACTTGTTAAAGAATCAATTAACAATCCTCCTAGCAATGTATCTACTCCATTGTTAAGTAAATTACACAATTTATCCAATACGGATTTGGCATTAGGTTTGGGTGCGATTACATTAGGAACAGCTGGGGTAGCTGCGGCTAATCAAGTTGCAAAAAATGCAGTAAGTAGATTTTTTCCTTCTGAAAGCGAAAAACAATACGCAGAACAAAACAGGATTCAACAGGAAAAATTAAATAAAGGCATAGGAATTAAAGCTGCAAGTGATTTAGAGCATCAACAAAAAATAAGAGAAAATGAATTAGCAATTGCTCAAGAGAAGTTAAATAGAGAAAAACTTAAAACACAACAGTTGCAATCTAAAGCAGGAGTTGCTCCAACTGTTCCTGCAACTAATGTTGCGCCTCCTACAACAACTGCACCTGTTACTTTACCTAATGCACAAGCTCCAACCCCTGTAGCAACTACGTCAACTCCTCAAGAGATGGCTAACTTTGCCACGGGTGTAAATCCACAAAAACAAACATCTTTAAATGGAAGTCCTGCGCCTTTTGCAGTTCCTCCACAAATTAATTCTTCTAGCAATCCTACAGGATCTATTAATGTTGGAGCTATGCCTGAAGGTGGAGCACCTGCACCTTTCGCTTCTATTCCTCCTAGTCCTTCTCAGCAAGCATTAAAAGCAGAAATAACTCCTCCCACTAATAATAATCCAACATCTCCTATTGCTACTACTGAACCTAATCCAGTTGTAAGTGGAGAGGGTACATCACCATTACATAATCCTGCGGGACAAGGGTTAACTCAAGTTGAAGCTACAAGTGCTAGTGCTACACCTAATGCAGCATTTCCTGCTGAAACAAATACGACAAAAGAGTCAGGTAATTTAACTAATCCTGCCGAAAACCCTACACAAGGTGGTGTTGAGCAAATTAAAAAAGAAGTAGCACCTGAAAAAGAATTTAAATCATCTACAAGAATAAGAATGTCTAAAGATGATGAAGAAAGAATAAAAGCAATTAAGGAAGCGGGTATTGCTCCAACTCATCAATTAACCAGGGAAGAAATTGCAAATCAACAAATGCACCCTGAAATGAAAAAGATTGTTGAAGAAGGAAATGTAAAAATTGAATCTAATCCAGAGCTTAAATCTGAAATAGAAAAATTAAAAGCTGGACATAAAATACCAAATGGATTTGTTTGGATTCCTGATATGGGGTCTGGGGATATACATTTTATAAATACACATGGATTTGAAAAATATAGACAATTTAAAAAAGAAGAGATGGGTGGAAAACCAATTGGTGAATATGCTTTAAATCCTAAAGATAAAAATTACAACCCTGATTTAAGAGAAAAAATAAAGAAATGGTCAGAGCGTAATTATCCAACATCTAATATTGCAGGTGTTTCTGAAATGACTGGTGAGCAAAAAGGTAAAGCAGCACCTGAAGAAACTAATTTTTTCAGCAAAATGGGTAAGCTAAAACCTGTAGCAAAAACAATTGCAGGAGTTGGTGGAGTAATGATGGCATTAACTGAATTGGCTCAAGCAAGAGAAGAAGCTAAACATGGTAATCCTAATTCTGCAATTGGAAGGGTAGCTAAAGTTGCTACTGGATTTGCTCCTTTAGCAACATATACCAATGAAACAAATTCAAATGAACAAGAGGCTATGAATAAAATTCGTAGTCAACAAAAACCAATTAAAGGAGCGGTAGTTCCGAAATAACATGGAAAACATAACCCACGAACAAATATACGAAAGGTTGGTTTCTTTAGAAGCCAAGGTTGATGACATTGATATCAATACCAAAGGTATGGTGGAAGCCTTTAATAACGTCCAAGGGGCGTTTAAAGTCCTTGGATGGATAGCCAATGTAGCCAAGCCTATTATTATTGTTGTAGGGTTCTTTACTGCGTTGACTGCATTTATACAGTTCTGGAAGAAATAATGGAACCGATTACTGCCTGTCTAGCAGTACTCTCTGCGGTTAAGCAGGGTGTTGCTATGTACAAAGAGTTTAAGAATACAGGCAAAGAGGCTTTTGGGGTTATGCAGGAGATATCTCAAGGGTTGGGATCATTCTTTGAGCATAGTGAAAAAGCCCATAAAGAATTAAAAGAAAGAGAAAAAAACCCTCCCAAGGGTAAATCTATTCAAACTCAAGCCTTAGAAAATGTACTTGCTAGAAAGCAATTACAACAGGCAGAATACGATCTCAGGCAAACTTTAATCTATGAAACACCTAAAGAGTTGGGTGCTATGTGGGATGAGTTTCAGGCAGAGCGTAGTAAGTTATTAGCTGACAAAGCTAAGTTTGATATTGCTCAAAAAAAAAGGATATCAAGGATGCTAGAGACAGGCAAAAACAACTTGATGTCTTGCATTACAGAATTGCTATCGGTACGTCAATCGTTGCAGTACTGTTAACTATATTTGGTTTAATGTTTTACATCAGGCAAGACTATTTAACCAGAAGAGAAGATGAAGGTTGGTATATAGAGTTTAAAAAAAACTTTATGAATGATGGTAAAGAAGTTGAGTGTTACAAAATGTTTAGGCAAACTGGGTATCTACCAAGATACTGTAATTAGGAGTTAATATGGATTGGTTAAAAACTATTGCACCTACTATTGCCACAGCCATTGGAGGACCTTTAGGTGGTCTAGCCTATGAAGCAATTTCAAAAGTCTTGGGTATATCTCAAGATGATGCCAAAAAGATGCTTGATGATGGCAAACTCACTGCTGATCAGATAGCAAGTGTTCAGCAGGCAGAGATAGCTCTCAAGGCAAAGGCACAAGAATTGGGTTTAGATTTCGAGCAACTGGCAGTCCAAGACAGAAAGTCAGCCAGGGAAATGCAAACAAATACTCACTCATTTATTCCTCCAGCCTTGGCTATTATGGTCACATTAGGGTTTTTTGGTATCTTGGTAGGATTGATGATGGAAACATTCAAGACATCAGATGCATTACTACTTATGTTAGGTAGTCTTGGCACAGCCTGGACTGCTATCATGTCTTTTTACTTTGGTAGCTCTGCAGGTTCACAAGCCAAGGATGCAATGCTACATAAATCATCACCATTGGAGGAAAAATGATTAATTCTAGAGATTTAAATGAACTACTTCCTGTGGTTAAAAGTAAAGCTGAAGCCTTTATTGAAACCTGTAAGCAAAATGATATTGATCTATTGGTTACAAGCACTTATAGAGATATTGAGTCGCAAAATGAACTCTATGCTCAAGGACGCACTAAAGATGGAAAGATTGTCACTAATGCTAAAGGTGGTGAATCTTTTCACAATTATCGTTGTGCTCTGGATGTCGTACCGCTTGTCTCTGGGAAACCCGACTGGGATGGATCTCACCCAGTTTGGAAAAAAATAGCAGAGATAGGAGAAAGTATTGGGCTTGAATGGGCAGGAAATTGGAAAGGTAGTTTTCGTGAAATGGCTCATTTCCAATTTACTGGCGGTCTTACTATTGCAGATTTAAAGTCTGGCAAAGAGATTTCTTAAGGAATTTATATACAAGCTCTATTTCTTCTAAAGAAGCATCTGATTTTATTACATTTGCTCTTTTTGAAATAACTTGTACATTTCCTTTAATATAACCAAAATTGTTATTAATTCTGTCTAATGATGGTGAGTTATATTGTCCTCCTTTTTTTTCTGCGGTTTCTAGTTTAATATTTAATATTGGACAAAATTCTGGTATTTCTATATCTGTAACATCTAAATTAAATTCTAAATTTTTTTTTAAAGCTCTAGCCCTACATCTGCTTAACATTGTTTTAATATAAGAAATACCTAAATTTTTATTTCTTTCTTTTAAAGAATTTCTTGCCATTATTTTTCTTCGTTCAGCATTTTCTGGTTTTTTCCAATATTGCTTTTCATATTCTTTTCTAGTTAAGCCAGAATGTTTTTTTTCTGCATTAAATTTATTTGCACATTGTCGAGAACAAAAATGGTTTTCTCTTTTTTTGTACCAAGCAAATGGCTCTGATCTTTCTTTGTTTTTACAAAAATCGCATTTGAATGTAATATTGGGCATATAAGTGTGTTGTATTGTGTATTGAAAATGTTATTATATGATATAAACAATTCAATAACTTTTTAACAATTACTTATAAAAGCAGGTAAAAAGATAGAGGGTTAGTAGATTAACCTGCCCTCTGCCAGGTGCTAAAAGGATCTATACCGCATCAAAATTTCAGGGGGTGAGGTACAGGACCAAGCCTTTCTCATCTACCAGGATAGTTGCTTGGCGCAATTATGATCCCCCTATGATTCGCAAAGAAATATTAAAACTAACCAAGATATTAACGTAAAAACTGCACCTCCAATCATACAGAGTGCTGCAAATATTAAAGAATCTATAAGCATATTATTCTCCTGGTAGGGTAGACACGGGGCAGGAGTCCAATCAAAATCCCCATGCCTACCCAAAACTAATTAAAATGGCACATCGGAGTCATCTTCTGGGATTTCTCTGCGTGTAGATTGTTGTATGTCACGATCCTTTGGTGTTAATGATAAGCTAAAGAATTTCTTTTTATCTTTTTTGCTTTCTTTGATCCAGGCACTTAACCAGTACTCTGTACCATTTACATTAATCTGACCCTTGTATACGGGATCTGTTTCTTTTTTAGCATTGTCGTTTTTAAACAATGTACCTTTGTTCGTGTTGTCAAATGCTTTGTATTCACTCATTTTAAAGATTCTCCATGTTTCTTAATTGCTGACCTTGTTGTACTAGTTAACTTCTTCCAAAGAAATGTTTTCTCTTCGTCATCTGTCACTTTTAAATACTCTTTGTATGCACCCACTATATCGCCCTGTGAGACGATATCTTCAATACCTATGGCAATGTCTGTCAATTTGTTTTCAGAGTCCTCATCAAGCTCTATAACGCTATCGGTGGGGGTCTGACGTTTAACGGGGGTCTGTCCAGTTGTAGCATCTAATACATCATGCTCAACAATCTCAAGTGCAGCAACCCACAAATATCTTCTTTGATAGGTTTCTACTGCACCAATGTTTTGCACTTCATGGCATCCTTTAAGTGCAGCAGATCCCATTGGTGAACTAATGACAATAGTATGCTCACCAGGAGCATCTATGTTTACTATTGTCATAGTTGCATATTCTTTTTCAAAAGATATATTGGCGCACAAACCTACTTCATCAAAGATATTTAAAGCAGGAATAAGAAAATCTCCAAGCTCAAAGTATTGATACCCTGCAAACTTATTTAACCCCGACTTCTTCAGTTTCTGTTGATGAAACTTGCTCCTCGCTAGATTCAATTTCTGATATGTGTTCATTTGTTTTATTCCTAATCTTATAAATTATTTGTTGGTTAACTACTTCATATTCATAAACAGTATCACAAGTGTCACATCTCATGATACCTTTGTACATAATGCGATACAAATTTTCGGACTTAAGAGACTTTGTGTGTCTCCTAATTCCACAATACTTCTTTGCCTCACCGCACTCTTCACGCATAGCGATCAAACTCTGTTGATACTATCTTACGTTGGGTGTCTCTATCAAATTCTCTAAATCCAATAAAGTGCTTATGACCACAACAAACTTCATTGGTTGTCTGAACTTCTAGACAATGTTCACAATAATGTAATCCGTAGAATTCTTTCAAATTCTTAGCTATAAAATCTTCGTAGTCTTGCTTTAATTTCATTTTGGATCTCCTTAAAATAGTTTACTAATCTCTTTCTAAATGACCATTTATATGGTCCTTCTGTTTCAATTTTCATATTGCTTTCATTACCCTTTGATTACGACCTGAGAATCCTGGTCGTTTCTCTCCTGTATCCACTATTAAACCTTTCTTTATCAAAGGTCTATAGCGGGGAGTAATAGAACTTGCTCTGTATTCAGCCAACATATGCTCTACGTCCTGACTAATGCACCCCTGTGGAAAACTCCTAATCGTGTCCAGAACGATTTGTTCTAGCTTTGTAGGATCTACTGACTGTGCAGCTTCTTTTGATGTCTCAGGGTCTGTAGCACGGGATAAACCCCTGTTAACCATTTGTCCTAAATCTTCAAAGAATTGATTAAATGTTTTCATTGCTCTACTCCCAATGATTCTAAAAACTCTTCCCAGTAATCTCCACGTTCCATTAGCTTAATGAGAACATTGCCATTGCATACTGTTTGACGATCCATGATGAATTCTGCATACTGTTCACTAAATGACAGATCATCTAATTGTTGATTACTTAACTTCATTTTGGAACTCCTTCTGTTGTCTAATCCAGATTATTAAATCTGCTATATCTTCAAACTTATGTTTAGTACTTTCAGCAATCATGTCTAGTACAAATTGCTTGCCGTCTGCAAAACCCTGTTTATATGCATCTAATTCGTCTACTAATGCCATGTTATTCCCCATCATATTCATTGCGTGATGCCTGGATCTTGGCCCATACCAATTGCTCGATCTCATCTAAGTTGTCATCATTAAGGACTGGTATTATGTCAATGCCGTTGTAAACAACTTCATCGATTTCAATGTACTCATCAAAGTCAGGCTCATACTTCAAGCCTAAGTTATCTGTTGACCCTACTTGACCACCATCATAGGTAAAGTAAACCTCTACATTTGCGCTGTTATAGAACACAGTTAACATACTCATTTGGAACTCCTTAAAAGTTAATCAACCACTTGTTGATGTAAGAAGTTTACTATATTGGTTAACTAAATCAATAGTATGTTGTATTATTTTCAAACAATAAACCCTAATAGGGTAAACCCTAATAGATAACCTTGGTTTAGTAATATGGTATAGTAAATCTTTTAGGAGAAATAGATGACAAAGAAAATAGACAATATCAGTATTGAAGAGTTAGAGAAGAGAGCAGGTTCTATGTATAAAGTAGCAAAGATATTAGGGTTATCTGTTGTTGCTGCTTATAAATGGAAAAAGAAAAACAAAGTACCTGCACAAAGAATTAAATCTTTAATGTTACTTAAACCTGAATGGTTTGAACCAATTGAAGAAAAAGTTGAAGATAAAGTAGAAATACCTGCTTAATCGTATATACTAAAAGCGTTGTCGTGGAAAACAACTGTTTAGAGCCTCTTAAAGCTAATTTCTGCTTTACCAAATACTCGGTAGTTGTATTCGGTAAGGTTTCCACCAGGAATTAGCCTTAAGAGGCTTTTTCTTTGGTGAAACGATAACCGCTTTATCTGTGGGACGTAACCGCAGGGATAAAGGGATAGATGTACTGTGGGGAAGATGCTGAGAAACATCAAGGGGTGGCGAAGATAGTGCCCTAGCATCGAACGACTGTCGGGTTCTGTGGCTCCGAAAAGCAGAATGGAAGGAAAGACGAACTTTGTCTAGGAAAGGCTAGGTTCGTCCACCAAAAAGCATAGTTATATATATATTAAGGAGTTTAGATATGGTTAATAAAGATGAAGATATTCAAATTAAGTTAAATTCTTTGAAGGGTTGTGTTGATGAGCTTTATGAAAAGTTTGATCAAATTAATGATGAGTTAAAAAGATTAAATGAAGATTTAAAAGCAACAAATATTAAATTAAAAAATATGTTGAGTTGCATGAATCTTACAGATAACAAAGTTCTTAGTACAGAAAGTTATTTTGGTGTGCTAACACAAAGATTAGATGACCTAGAGAACCGCAGAAGATTTGAAGAAAACAAAAGAGAAAAACAAATTCACAAAATAAAAATAATTATTCAATTTACTTTAATTGCCATATCTATTTTTGCTATTGGTTACTGTTGTGGGGTGCTTCAATGGAAATGAAAGTTATAGAAAGGTTGTTTATTAGATTTGAAGAGAAAGGGTTTGATACTAAAAATTTAAATAAAGAAGAGTGGAGAGTAGAGTTATCTACATTCAAAGATAGATTAGATTTTATAAAGTTTGGATTAAATAATTTGAAAGGTGAATTGCCTAATGCTAATACCTTTGCAAAGATGTGCTCACCTATTTACAAAGAATCAAAAGAACAAACATTCTATGATGGTAAACAATGGGCTAGAGATATATTAAAAAAGGTAGAGCAAGGAATCCAAGTAAGACCTATATGTTTAACCTTTGCTAAAGAAGCATTGAGGATCAAAGATGATATTTGAGGAAGAGATGGAAAAGTTGGAATGGAAATACGCAGAATTAGCTATTAAACCAGGGTGGATTGAATACATTAGATTTGCCGTGAGTCAGAAACAAAAAGAAAGTAAACTATTTGCTGGGATGGGTGAAAGAGTTAAACTAAAAATTGAAAGATTAAAGAATGAACAAGCAAATGGCAATCAAAACATTGAGAGATCACCTGAGTGAGAGCAGTACACATAAATGGAAGTTAATAGAGAAAGCAATAGATATCCTAGAAGAACAAGATGCTATTGATGTTGAATTTGACAAACAGTATTACAAAAGATTAGAAGATTTTAAATTTCAAATGGAAGGTGTTTTTAATGACTTTCATTGTCCACTTTAGAGTTGATATAAACCCTGTTGCAAAGGGTAGACCAAGATATGCCAAAAGAGGTAACTTTGTATCTACTTACACTCCTACTAAAACCAGGGTTTACGAAGAAATAATCAAAGATCATGCAGTTCTAGCAATGGGTAGCTCTGAGCCTTTAGAAAGCCCTGTAAGAGTAAATTTAGAGTTTGGTATGCCAATACCTAAGAGTACTCCTAAAAAGCTATTAGAAGGCTATTTAAATGGATCTGTAAAGCATACAAAGAAACCTGATGTTGATAATCTTGCTAAAGCAATATTAGATGCAATGAATGAGGTGGTGTATTTAGACGACAATCAAATAATTAGGTTAACTATGTGTAAAAAGTATAGTAAACTAGGTTATATAGAAGTTACTGTACAAGAAGATTTGGAGTAGAAGTTGTATGACTAAAGACGAAATTATTGAGATAGCTAAAGAGCATTTTTATTCCATTGAATACGATGACGGTGTCGTGCATGAGTTCTATGAGTTTTCATTTGAAGAACTTGTAGACTTTGCCAAACTGATAGCAGAAAAAGAACGTGAGGAATGTGCAAAGATATGTGAAGAACTGCGTGATAACTGGTTTCGTGGACTTGGTCGATACGAATTTATGGGCGAAGGTGCTGATTATTGTGTTGACGCAATCAGAGAAAGGAAACAAGAATGACTGACACAATTTTTCATTCACCGCCTAAGCCAAATATGAAGTTTCGATTTGGTAAAGATAGCAACATAACTTTTCACAGTTATATACCAAAACCGCCTAATGCTTTTCAAAGATGGTTGCTGAAAACATTGTTGGGTATTTATATGGAGTTGATATGACTAAAGAAATAATGAAACAAACTCTTGAGGCGATAAAAAGAAGCGATAGTTTTTTAAACAATTGGCATGAAAACTATTCAGACGATGAAGCTGACCATTACTCAACAGTTAGATTGCTTAATCAAAACGCTATCAAAGCTTTAGAAGAAGCACTAAAGCAAGAACAAAGTGAGCCTGTGGCATGGTGCGACCCAAAAGAAGTATGGCAATTAAAAAATGGCAGGGGATATTTTATAGTCATGCCCGAGAAAAATCGTGTTTATTCCAAGCCTCTTTACGAATATCCACAACCAAAGATTGATGTATGAACCTTAGCCAAGGCAAATTAGCGGATGGTCTTATTGACGAAATGCTAGAACTAATTCACAAGTACGATGAAACGCTTTACATGGCAACAGTTATTGGATGCGTGGAGTTAGTAAGGCAACAGTTAATTATTGATGCAATGGAAGAAGATGATGACTAAAGAAGTAAAACAAGAGCAAGGTGAGCCTGTGGCTTATTTCAATCCGCAAGAAGGCGGTTTTCATTGGGCAAAGCCAACAAAAGTTGTAGCACCAATTACAGTCGATGTTGAGTTATTGCCTCTTTACACCACACCACAAGAATGCGATGAATGTGGAGTTGGCGGTGGTTATGCGTTGTATTGCTTATCATGTGCTGAAAAGTTTGTAGGTAATAAAGAATGGGTAGGTTTGACTGAGGAAGAGTTAATAGTTATAAAAGGAAAAACTTGTCCTGAAATTGATTGGAGCGCAAGGCATGGAGTTCCGTTAAATAACGGGGAACAAAACGCTTGGTTGTCTACTTGGTTTATGGCTTTTGCTAAAGAAACAGAAGCTAAATTAAAAGAGAAAAATGCGCTTTGAAAAAGGTCATAAATTAGCAAAAGGAGGTAAACGTCCTGGCTCAGGCAGACCTCCAAAGGATGATTTACGAAGGGTATATATAACCCTTAACCCTTTGCAGAAAAGATTACTGTATGAGATTACGCAAGAAGTGAGACCCCAGCAAGCAATTCAAAAATATTTGAATATGCACTTATGATAGAAACGATTAGAAATGGAAGTAGGAAGTTTTACAGGTGTTCAACCTGTTCAACATTGTTTAATGAACTAGGAGAGACTTATGAGCATTCATGCAGACCTGATATCAAAATCGACAACAGGAAACAAAAGTATCAAGGTGAGCCAGACGGATTTCGAGCAACACCTAAGAAACCTATCAAACGATCTTATAACCTCGAAAGAGTTACTGAAAGGGTTGTTAGAGTCGATGGATTCTAGAGATCCTAGAAGATTGGTTAACTTTATTCAATTAACTAAAACCTTTTTGGAGAAATAATGAGCAAAGGATCTGGTCGCAGACCAAGTGAAGTTGATTTAGAAATATTTAATAAGAACTGGGAGAACATCTTTGGACGAAACAATACAAACAATAGATCCACACAAAGCAATAGCTTACATAATGGAGAATGCAACCGCTTACTCGATAGCCAAGGGGAGCAGAATCGAGTCGGAACACTTACTGAAGACAGTAAAAGCAATCTTAATGAACGAAGAGTCGGGAAGCGTAGCATCAAAGGAAGCCTACGCACTCAGCCATGATACTTATATTGAAAAGATAGAAGAAATCAAGAAATACACTATTGAAGAAGAGTATTTAAAGATGATGCTGGATGCTGCCAAGGCTAGGATAGAGGTTTGGAAGGTTCAAGAGTATAGTAAACGTGCAGAGATGAAGGCAGGACTTTGATATGCCAAGACCTAAATCCGAAATAACTAAGCAATCAACATTAACTATTAGACTCACTAACAAACAAAAAGAATTTGTAAATGACATGGGAGGTTCAAAATGGTTAAGAAACTATATAGACAGACAAATAAGATCAGAAGAGATTCAATTAGGAATTAGTTCATGTACAGAGACCCAGACCTACTCAAACTTGCAGAAAACCAACCCTGTGTACTCCAAGCCCTAGATAATTGTTTAGGTGAATCAGAAACAACAGTTGCAGCACACTCAAATCAATTAACCCATGGAAAAGGCAGGGGACTAAAGGCAGAAGATTGTTATTCAATCTGGGCTTGTATTCGGTGTCATAGTTGGCTAGATCAAGGCAAAGGATCTAAGGTAGAAAAGAATGCTCATTTTGATGATAGGTGGCCTTACCAAGTTTATGAATGGAAGAAAATATATGAAGATCCATTGCAAAAGCCTTGGAAACGTGAAGCAGCAGAAAAGGTACTTAAATATTTAGAGGTGGTGTAAAAAATTGATGGGGGGGTATATTTTTAAGGGG
>Ga0208497_1000523_pt1 | contig 17474 bp, 11 predicted proteins | sample CryBogCBE25Aug07_FD_184555 | JGI IMG/M metagenome (GOLD analysis project Ga0208497, IMG submission 184555) | Freshwater microbial communities from Crystal Bog, Wisconsin, USA - CBE25Aug07 (SPAdes) | ecosystem: Environmental > Aquatic > Freshwater > Lake | place: Crystal Bog, Wisconsin, USA...
GTGCTAAGTCTGGTATGAGCGGCAAGTCCGGTAGTGCTAAGTCTGGTAAATCTGGTTCTGCTAAAGGTTCATCAGAACTAATGCGCGAATACGTTGACCGTATTGGTGATATCTACGGCGGCGAAGGCGATGCTACTGAAGGTGATGCAGTTGGTGCAGCTGGTAAGAAAACTAGTGTTAATACAAAAGATCCAGTAGGTCCAGGCGCTGACTTTGGTGGTTCTGTTGTTAAGACAAGTTCTAAAACAGAAAACCAAGACGGTACAAGCCCAACTAAAGCAAGTAACGAATACAACAAAGGCCAAGGCACTTTGATCGGTAAAGTAGGCAATACTCCAGGCGGCGATAAGAAATTAGCCCCAACTGGTAGTGGCCACGGTGCTGAGAAAAAAGGCTCAGGCGAAGGTAAATTAGCTGGTAACGATGGTTCTGCTCCAATTAACAAGAAGAGCGAAATCGGCGGTAAAGTACGCTAATAAAGAATAGGGAACATAAAATGGCTTTGTACCTAGCAGAGAACTTAACATTTGACCGTGCGAATATCAAGGTTATTACCGAAGATAACGCATCCGGGACTGGTAAGGATCTCTATATGGAAGGGATATTCATTGAGGGAGGCGTCAAAAACGCTAACCAACGTGTTTATCCCGTTCATGAAATTCAAAAAGCTGTTGACTCTATTAATGAACAACTAAAAGGTGGCTATAGCGTCTTAGGCGAAATAGATCATCCAGACGATTTAAAGATCAACTTGGACCGCGTTAGTCACATGATTACAAAAATGTGGATGGACGGTCCTTGTGGATTTGGAAAATTAAAAGTATTACCTACCCCAATGGGCGAATTAGCAAAAGCTATGATTACTTCCGGTGTTAAGCTGGGAGTTAGTTCACGTGGATCTGGTCAGGTAAACGAAGGAAGTGGACACGTTAGTGAATTTGAAATCATTACCGTTGACATCGTAGCACAACCTAGTGCTCCTCATGCTTATCCTAAAGCCATCTATGAAGGCTTGATGAATATGCGTGGTGGCAACAAGGTATTTGAAACGGCACGTGAAGCCGCTCAAGATCAAAAAGTACAGAAGTACCTGAAACAGGGCATTGAAGCCCTAATCAAAGATTTGAAACTATAGGAGAAATATCCAATGTTAGATGCTATTAAACCATTGTTGGATAACGGAATCATTAATGAGGAAACTAAGCAAGCCATTGGCGAAGCTTGGGAAAGCCGCATTGTTGAAGCTAAAGAACAAGTTCGTGCAGAATTACGCGAAGAATTTGCTCAACGTTACCAGCATGATAAGCAAGTTATGGTTGAAGCTCTAGATAAAATGGTTACAGAGTCTCTCACTGCTGAACTACAAGAGTTCGCAGACGAAAAACAACAATTAGCTGAAGACCGTGTTGCATTTAAACGCAAAATGGTTGAAAGCGCAGGCAAGTTCAATAACTTCATGGTTGCAAAACTAAGTGAAGAAATTAAAGAACTACGTGCTGATCGTAAGACATACGAGAATGCCATTGGCAAACTAGAGTCTTTCACGATGAGAGCATTAGCAGAAGAAATTCAAGAGTTCGAACAAGACAAGAAAGCCGTAGTGGAAACTAAGGTTCGCTTGGTTGCAGAAGGTAAAGCTAAATTAGCTGAACTTCAACAAAAATTCGTTGCTCAGTCTGCTGCCGCAGTTAAAGAGGCTGTTACCAGTTCGTTAGAGTCAGAATTGACTCAACTAAAAGAAGATATCCAAATTGCTCGCGAGAACATGTTTGGTCGTCGTCTATTCGAAGCATTTGCAAGCGAGTTTGCAGGTACTCATTTAAATGAGAACAAACAAATCCGTCAGTTACAATCACAAGTTGAATTAGTAACTGGTAAATTATCTGAAGCAGTTCAGGCAATTGAAGAAAAGAATGTATTAGTTGAATCAAAAGAAACAGAAATTAAAATTATTAAGGAATCAGCACAACGCAAAGAACGTCTTGCAGAAATGTTGAAGCCTTTAAACAAAGAAAAGTCAGCAATTATGCGTGACCTTCTTGAAGGTGTGCAGACAGATCGTTTACAAACTGCATACGAAAAGTATCTTCCAGCTGTATTGAACAATTCAAGTGTTAATACTCCAGCCCCTAAAGCTGTCGCATTAACTGAGAGTCGTGCAGTAGTAACTGGTGATAAAACTGCTAAAACTGCCGTTGAGTCTACTCAAGCATTAGATGTAATGTCTAACGTTTTTGAGATGAAGCGTTTAGCAGGGCTTAATTAAACCCTAAAAGGAAAAGGAAATATCATGACACAAGCATTATTAGAAAGCCGTTGGGGCGAAACCAAGGATGCCCTGTTAGAAGGACTTCAAGGCTCACGCCGCACAACAATGGGCGTTATTCTAGAAAACACTCGCAAGATGTTATCTGAAAACGCAACAGCTGGTGGTACACAAGCTGGTAACGTAGCTACACTAAACCGTGTAATTCTACCTGTTATCCGTCGTGTAATGCCAACAGTTATCGCTAACGAAATCGTTGGCGTACAACCAATGACTGGCCCTGTGGCTCAGATCCATACTTTACGTGTTCGTTATGCTGATTCAGTATCTGATTCAAGCAACTACGCAACTTCTGTAAACGCTGGCGATGAAGCATTAAGCCCGTTCAAGATTGCAACTGCATACTCTGGTAGTAATACTACTGGCCAAGCTACTTCTACAGCATCATTAGAAGGCGTAGCAGGTAACCGTATCAACGTTCAAATCTTAAAACAAGTTGTTGAAGCTAAAACACGCAAGTTATCAGCTCGTTGGACATTTGAAGCCGCTCAAGACGCTCAGTCTATGCACGGTTTAGATGTTGAAGCTGAAATCATGGCTGCTTTAGCACAAGAAATTACAGTTGAAATCGACCAAGAGATCCTAGGTTCCCTACGTGCTCTAGCCGCAACTGATTACACTTTTGACCAGTCCGCTGTTTCAGGTACTGCTACATTCGTTGGTGACGAGCACGCTGCTTTAGCTGTTCTAATCAACCGTACAGCAAACTTGATCGCTCAGCGTACACGTCGTGGTGCTGGTAACTGGGCTGTTGTATCTCCAGCTAGTTTAACAGTTCTACAAAGTGCTACAACTTCTGCTTTTGCTCGCACAACAGAAGGTACATTCGAAGCTCCTACAAACACTAAGTTTGTTGGTACATTAAATGGCGCAATGAAGATTTATGTTGACGGTTATGCAAATGACTCACAGGCTGTTTTAGTTGGTTACAAAGGTTCTAGCGAGGCTGATGCAGCTGCGTTCTATTGCCCTTATATCCCCCTAATGAGTTCTGGTGTTGTTTTAGATCCATCTACATTCGAACCAGTAGTAAGTTTCATGACACGTTATGGATATGTTGAGTTAACAAACACAGCATCATCTCTAGGTAACGCTGGTGACTATGTAGGGGAAATTGCCGTTGCTAACTTATCTTTCCAATAAGATAAAAGCAATAGTAGTTTAACTACACAACGAAGTAACTTCTCAGGGATGGGAAACATTAAAGCACCGAAAGGTGCTTTTTTGTTGTCTATATAATGTTATGTCGGTGAAATTGCACTCTATCATAAATATCATATGAAACCTTACACCTATCTTATAAAACACAAACCTAGCGGCAAAGTATATTATGGATTTCGATCTGCTAATACACAAGACCCGAACAAAGATTTATGGAATTTATACTTTACAAGTAGTCCTAAAGTAAAACAACTCATCGAGGAAACTGGTAAAGAAAGTTTTGAAGTAGAAGTACGTAAAATATTTGAAACAAAAGAAGATGCAGTTAAATGGGAAACACGGGTATTGCGTAGATGTAAAGTGTTGCATAACGATAAATGGATTAATCAAAATATTGCTGGATATGTAATACCTACAGAAGAATCTAATAGAAAGATTAGCAACTTTCATAAAGGTAAACCTAAAACAGAGGAGCACAAAGAAAAAATTCGTTTAAGCAATATAGGAAAAAACAAAGGTAAAAAGCCTACAGCAGAACATAAATTAAAAAACTCATTGTTACATTGTGGAAAAAATAATATTCGCTACGGGGTAGAAGTATCACAAGAAACACGCAATCGTATAGGTCAAGCTAACAAAGGTAAAGTGCCGGTAAACAAAGGTAAACCGATGAGCGAAGAACAAAAAGCAAAGATACGTGCTACCATAGCGGCAAAGAAATTGGTCCAGTCATAAATACTATTGTTCATAAGAACTCTCGGAGCACCACTTCGGGTAGCCTAGAACGCTATTTACAAAGGAAAAATAAAATGGCAAAGTTAAAAATTACAAAAACAAGCAACGGTACTGCAATCGACAAGTATGTAAGTCCAACAATCATTGATGGCGCACACATCGGCGGTACAGGCGGCGTAACAAGTCAAGCCGGTTATCAAATTCAACCACAGGTGTATATCACTGGTGGAAGTTCTTTACCTGGTTCAATCTTGGCACAAAAAGGTGCACACAAGTTTCAAGTAACCGATGGTACCTTAACAGGCAAATGCACATTAGTTAACAACCCTAACTTAGCTGCTGGTCAGATGAATGTTTTAATCAACTTATCTACCGCTTCTGCTAACGTTGCTTCTGCTAACGTTGCTGGTGGAGCAACAAGTACATACGTAACTTGGACATCGACTCCAGTTGGTCCTGTTACAACTCCGCGTGTTGGTGATTATATCATTGGTTTCACTGGTACTGCTGGTGTTGCTCAAGTTACAGCAATTAATACTGCAAGTAACGTAACTATTGCAGTATCTGGTAACGTAGCTGCGCAAAACTTGGTATCTATTACTAATAGTACATACGCTTGCCGTATTACTAACAAGTTTGCTTACGATTTTGGCAACGACGGTTCTGGATTCCCTAACAAGTTCCGTTATCGTTTAGCTACACCGGACGCATTATTTGTTCAAGTACAAAGTGCTTAATTAATTTAAGCTCTACTAAAAACCCGCTTCGGCGGGTTTTTTATTGAAAACACGATCTTGCGCCAAGCATAAATACTACTAAATTAAGGTTTAATAGAATGGCTACAATAAAAAATATTCCAGATTCGTATACAGTTAACGTTCCTCTAATGACAGTTAACGGTAATCTGATCGTAACCGGTAACACATCTATTATTGAAAGTACTAATACTTCGATATATGATAATATCATTACACTAAATTCTGGACTAAGCCCTAACGTAGAACCAACATTAAATGCTGGTATTACAGTTGACCGCGGAACACAGGCAAATGTATCATTGTTATGGAACGAGTCAGTTAAGTCATGGCAAGTTACTAGCAATGGAACAACGTTTGGAAATTTAGTTCTGTCAGCGCCTTCCTCGGCTAACTTAAATATTACCGGCACAACATTATACACAGATAGTACACATGGTAGTGTGCAAATTTTTGCAAATACCGCAGGCAGTGGCGGATCTGGTGTATATGTAACTAACACACAATCTACTGGTGCAGAGCTAGTAACAAAAGCTAAAGCAGTAGCATACAGCATCGTATTCGGATAGGATCATTAAATGGCAATTCAAAACACCACATTAACTACAACAGCGGCAAACATTTTTGTTAACCAAAGTTCAACTGGCACAAGTGCAATTACAACAATTCACCTATGCAACTTTACACCTAACACACAGGTGGCAAATATTTACATAGTGCCAGCCGGTAGTGTAGCCAACTCTACAACAATCATTTATTCAAACGTAAGTTTAACCGCATACAACACACAAATTGTTTATGCTGAAAAATTTATTCTAGGAACAATTGGTGATGCAGTTATGGCCAACTGTAGTAACGCCAACGCAATCTCAGCAACAGTAAGTTCAATTGGAATTTAATAATGGCAAGATTTCTTAAAAATCCTACAGTACACGATAATCAAAATTTTGCGGTACAACTTCCAATCGTTCCAAGTAGTAGCTTTGGTGATGCACCTGCAAGCGGACTATTGAGATTTAATCAGTCTACTAGCCGTATTGAATTTTTTTACAACAATGCATGGAGCCAGGTAGCTAAGATTGGTAGTGTTCAACTTGTTGTTGATAACTTAACTGGTGACGGGTCAACTCAAACATTTGCAATGACACAAAGCGAAACTGATACAACCGCAGTGGCAGTATTCATTGGCGGAGTATATCAAATTCCAACTACTAACTATACAGTAAGCGGCCTAGCAATTACATTTACAAGCCCACCGCCTGCTCCCGGTGTGAATCCAAACTCGATTGTAATTATACACAATATCAACAGCACAAACGTTGCTGCCTAAGGACCATTAAATGGCAATTGGTAAGATTAATGGACCGATGCTGTTTAGCAACCTGGAACGCCAGGGTGTTAATCTTGCAATCGATGCTAACCTTGCATACTTTGATGTAAACAATCGTTACGTCGGTATCAATAACTCAAGTCCTGCGTATGCACTTGATGCACCGGGTACAGCACGTCTTGCAAATCTTTTAATCACTGGCAACACCATTACCAGCAACACTGGCAAAATTAATTTAGGATCAACAACAAACGTTGTCATCACTGGCGGAAGCCTTGATTATGTTTTAACAACTGATGGCGGCGGCAACTTAACTTGGTCTAATATATCAAGCATCATTTCGGCAACTGGTCTCAGCGGAAACTTAATTACCCTTGGTGCTAATACAGTACAAAGTTTTGTAAGTAATGCAGTAACACTAACCAGCGCAACCACAGTAACCAATGCATTGGCACAATTAAATTATGTACTAGGAAAATTAGTTCCGCCTAGTCCTCCTAACTTTCCAAGTAACCAAACAATCGCAATATCAAGTGCCACTACTTCTGCATTGATGTGCAACTTTGCACAAACAGATAATAGTGGCTGGGCCAATCTGAGTGTTGCAGGCGGAACGGCTGTTTCAGTTGTTCGTTCGGCAACCTATGCCACTACTAGTATCACCAACGTTGGCCCCGGTAGTCTAGGCACCGTAACAGCATATCTAAATGGTGTGCCGCAAGGTACCGTAGTCTTGACAGGTAGTAATTCAAATACAACCAATGGCAATCTTTATGTGTACAACGTAGAAGATTACCACGCAGTAGTATCAACGGTGACCGCGGGCTTCTGGACTGTATTCAGCGCACAAGCCACAGGAACAGTTCCGAGTGGATGGAGTAGAATAACAATTGGTGATTCTGGTGTAACTGCAAATACAAACTCTGTGTCTTGGTACACAGATCTAGCCAATCCGGGATATCCAACATTTAGTAATACCAGTGTGGCACTAACTACCAACTCGGTTATCTATTCAAGTACTATACCAATGTTTACTAGTTCTGCTCAGTTCACTATCAAAGGTAATGTGTCGGCTCTGAGTGGCGACACATATCCTAATTCAACATACCTGTCCACTGGCATTGCAAGTGGTGCATTCCAGGTTCCTGCAAGCGTTACTTATACAGCTGCCAGCATCACTACACCATTGGCAAGAAATTTATATGTTGGATCTGGAAGTACATATTTCCAAACAACTGCAAATATTGTAACAACTGGATTTGGTTCAAGTTTAGTTGGACCACAGGTAACAGTTAATAATAGCTACTTGGTAAACTCAACTATTGTATCGCCTGGGGTAACTATTCTTTATAAAAATGGAACTAGCAATACAGTAGAAGAAACTGCAATTCCTGTTAGCGGATCGTTGGGCGGCGGATATAGTACTAGTGGATTGCGTATAGTAAATCCCGATGCTGGTACAGCCACAGACAATCCTGTTTACACAGGAAGTGAGTCGGCATTTAATAGCCAGACTGGGCTGTTCTACACAACCGATTCTACAGTGGTTGCTAACAAATTACAATTTGATCAGACAAACTATTCAACAGGATACTTACCAGTTGGTCCTAATCTGAGTACACAAGGATCTGCACAATATTTTACATTTAAGTTTCAGAGAACAACTGTAAGCAAATTTAATATTATTTATACTGGTGCTTTAGCTGGACTATGGATTGCATTGCCTGGAGTAACTGATGCTAGTTATGCAACACCAACCAAGGGTTGGTTAACCATGGCATCAGCATACGCTGGCGCAGGCGTACCGGGAACAGGAACAGGCGGCAATGGTTCTGCTGGGTGTGCAGTAGGTGGCACAGCAACACTAAACTCTTCTGGCAGTTATAGTTTAACTGGAACCTTTGGTACAGCAAGTAGTTCTAGTTCAACCAGCAATGAGATATATGTAAGAATTAAATTAACATCGGGACAGTCGTTGACAGCGTTAAGCATATCAACTCCAACTAACTAATATGCCAATTTCACAAGCCAACCAAGTTGACTATCTCTTTAAGAAAATAGGTTATGCTGTAACTACAACAGCCAACGCCTCTGTGAAATCACCTAGTAACGAAAGTATTCCTAGTCCGCTAACATTGCGTGGCGATACGATTTGGGTGCAGAGTGCAAACATACCTGCTACACAACCTGGATCAACTGCCGGGGTAGTTACAGTATATAATGATGCCAGTGCAAACACAATCAAGACAACAAACGATGCAACAAGTCCTGCATACCAAACTTGGAAAACAGGAATTACCAACTGGGTTGATCCTAGCTTTGGGCCAACATACCAGGTTAAAGTATATTGGGATAGTTCTAGTTCGTCAACTCCTCAGTCAACTGGTACACAGCTATTCCCAGACGGCACAGGCAACGACGACGAATGGTTCTTTGACTACGACTCCGGTGTATTAACATTCCCGGACATTATACCAACCTCAGTGAACGGTGTTGCTGGCAAAAGTATTTTTATTGTTGGCGCAATTTATTCTGGTGCCATTGGTATCAGTAACGTTGCCCCTGTTATAACAGGAACAGTTGGCACAGCAAACGTGGCTTATTATAGTAACGTGGCTGTCTCGAGTACTAATGCTACATTCTATCCGGCATTGTTTAATGCTACTACTGGAAATTTAGCGCATTATACATCATCAACCATTACTGCTAATCCATCCACTGGTAATCTGAGTGCAAGTAATGTAATAGCAACAGTCTATGGTAACATCATTGGTACACAAGCCACCTTTGCAAATATTTCAACTGTGGGCGGATTATTCTGGGCCAACGGTATTAATGCACTAGCTCCGCAGTATGGCAACACACAAGTAGCTGCATACTTGCCAATCTATGCAGGAAACCTATACCCTGGCAATGTTATATCGACTGTTTACGGCAACGTACACACAGATTATATCAGTGGCAACACAGGAAATGTTATTACATTTAATAGTACCGGTGCAATACAACTTCCCACTGGGAATACTATACAGCGTCCATCTGGATATAATGGAATGTTGCGCTTCAACACCGATACTCCTGCAATAGAATATTTTGAAGGTAGTGTGTGGGTTCCTGTTACCAATACAATAACAGATCAACAGATTACTCCTGATGGCACAAGCTCTACATTTACGCTAACTCAAGCATCAACTACCATTGGTATAATTGTTAGTATCAACGGTACCTTACAAGCACCAAACACAGCATACTCTGTCGCCGGCAATCAAATTACATTTACTGAAGTTCCGTTGACCACAGACATTGTTGATATTCGTTTCTTAGGTGCGTCGGTAACTATTAATAATACTTTAGCACAAGATTTGTCTGTAACCGGCAATGTTACAGTAACAGGATTATTTGTAGCACCACAAACAACAAAAGCAAGCAACGCACCGGGCACAGTAGGGCAGATATGCTGGGATGCCAATTATATCTATGTTTGTACAGCCACAAATACCTGGAAAAGAACAGCATTAACCGGCGGTTATTAATTTAATCTATAAATATTAATATCAACTTCTCTTAGTATAATTTTATACTAACGACAGCAATTTAACCTTCCCAAGTCCTCCGCAAAAACACCTAGCTAGGACTATTTTCTCACGGCCACGATAAATAACAATAAGCTACTAAAAAAATAACCAAAGGATCGCTTACCATGAGTGGAAATATAACAAGAATTAAGAATAACCAGATCACTGACGGAACGATCCAGTCGGCAAAACTTGCTAGTGGCACGTTAGTTGGTACTAACTTTGCCCCAACACTAACATTGAATTCAAACGTTACTATTATTGGTAACTTGTCGATTAGTGGTAACACAAGTTCCATTAACTCGGTTAATACATACGTTCAAGATCCGTTGGTTGTTTTCAACAACGGCTATACCGGTAGTGTTGCTGGATACGACATTGGTATTTTAGTTAATCGTAACTTATCTAGCTTGGGACCTTACGGTGCGGTTAATACTGCATGGGTATGGGTAGAAAACGATCAAGCGTTTGAATCTATTGCAACATCTACAACAGGCAATGCCTTAACTGGGTTAACATCAGTTGGTTTTGCTAACTTAAAAACTGGTAATGCAACAATGGTTTCTGCCAGCATTACCAACAACTTAACAGCAGGTGGAATTACTGGTACACCAATTAGTGGCTCAACTGGTTATTTCTCAACATTATATGCTACAAACTTTTCAACAGCCAACGCAGTACTAAGCGGTGGCTCAATTACAAACGATGTTATTACATCAAGTACAGGTAACTTTACAACATTACAAGGTACTGCATTCAGTACAGGTAATGCAGTTATTGCCGGCGGTTACATTAGTGCATTAGCTAATGCTACTATTACAACAGGCGTAGTAACTAACTTTAGTACAGCCAACGCAGTAATCACAGGCGGTAGTTTAAATTCAACACCGATTGGTGCTACTACAGCCAGTACAGGTAACTTCTCTACATTACAAGGTACCAACTTTAGTACAGCTAATGCTGTGGTCACAGGTGGTAGTTTAAACTCAACACCAATTGGTGCAACTACTGCTTCAACTGGTGCATTTACTACATTATCAACAAGCGGTGTAACAACACACAACGGTAACGTAGTAGCTGCGTCTGGCACAACAAGTACAAACTCAATTACTGGTGCATTGGTAGTAGTTGGTGGCACCGGTATCAGTGGTAACTTAAACGTTGCTGGCCTTGCTGCATTTACAGATGCTATCCCAACAACAGGTCCAAACACAGGTGCGTTGCAAGTAACATCTGGTGGTGCTTATATTTCTGGTAACTTATGGGTTGGTGGTAACATTAACTTTACACCAAATGCAATTAGTACAATTAGTGGTAACTCTGCTCAGTTCTTTGGTAACGCTGCTGGCTTTGGCGCATTGTTTGCTGGTATTAGTTCTGGCTATGTTATCCAGCCGCAGACAGTACTACAAGCGTCTACTAACTTTAACGGCTACGCTCAAGTTAATCATCAAAACATTAACAGCGGTGCAAACGCATCAACAGACTATGTTGCCACAGCAGACGCCGGTACTGCAACTGCTGGTTATATCGATATGGGTATTAACAGTTCTGGTTTTGTCGGCGGCGCTGGCAACGAACTAAATTATCCACTAGACGGTTACTTATACGTTAACGGTACAACAAGTACAAACGGTAACTTGTTAATTTCTACAAGCCAACAGGCCGATGTGGTATTTTCAATAAACGGACAAGGTTCAGCAAACGAAGTTGGTCGCTTCCAGTACAACGGCGGTAGCTCACGTTTATTACTTAAAACTACAACTGCTTCTACTAGCACAACTACTGGTGCTTTAACAGTAGCAGGCGGTGCCGGTATTGCTGGTGCTGTATATGCTGGTTCAGTATTTGATAACGGCACACGTGTATTGTCAACATCTACTGGCGCTGGTAACTTATCTATTAGTGGCACAGCAGTTACATTAACTGCAACAGGCCCTGGTGCAACAACAGTTGGTAGCTCAACTAGTGTTCCTGTTATTACTACAGATGCATACGGTCGTATTAGTACATTGACATCAGCTGCAATCAACACAGGATTTACATTAAACGGTACAAGTGGTACAGCCGCTGTTACAGGTGGATCAACATTAAGTCTAGCTGGTACATATGGTGTAACAGTCACAGTAGGTACAGAGTATGCCAACATTGCTACTCCACAAGACTTACGTACAACAGCAAGTCCAACATTTACAGGCCTGCAAGCTACAACATTGGTAGCAACCAACTTTAGTTCTGGTAACGCAGTAATTACTGGTGGTAGTATTACTGGTGATGCAAGTGGTAACTTTACAACATTGCAAGGTACCAACTTCAGTACAGCTAATGCAGTAATTACAGGCGGCACTATTTCTGGCTTAACAGCATTAAATGTAACAACAGAAACAGCTACAAACTTTGCTTCTGGTAACGCAGTAATCACAGGCGGCAGTTTAAACTCAACACCAATTGGTGCAACTACAGCAAGTACTGGTGCATTTACAACAGTAACAGCAAGTTCAACAGTCATTGCAACAGGTAACGTAGTAGCAGCAGCTACAACAGCAAGTACCACAACCAACACCGGCGCATTAGTAGTCAACGGTGGTGTTGGTATTGCCGGTGACGTGAACGTTGGTGGTAACTTGAAAGTGTCTGGAACATTAACATACATCAATACTACAACTGAATTAGTTGGCGGAATTGAAATTGTTGCAGGTAACTTGGTTGCCAACTCTGGTACAGCAAGTTCATCAACATCAACTGGTGCATTAGTAGTAGTTGGTGGCGCTGGCTTTAGTGGAACAGTTAATGCTACTGCTGGTGTGTTTGGTAGTTTAAATAACACCATAATCGGTAACGTAACTCCAGCAACTGGTAACTTCTCTACATTACAAGGTACCAACTTTAGTACAGCTAATGCTCAAATTACAGGTGGTACAATCAGTGGCCTAACAGCATTGAACGTAACAACAGAAACAGCTACAAACTTTGCCACAGCCAACGCAGTAATTACTGGCGGTACAATCAGTGGTCTAACAGCATTGAACGTAACAACAGAAACAGCCACAAACTTTGCTTCCGGCAATGCAGTAATCACAGGTGGTAGTTTAAATGCTACTCCAGTTGGTGCAACTACAGCGTCAACTGGCGCATTTACAACACTATCATCAAGTACACAAGCTACATTGGCTACAGCGGTTGCCACAAACTTCTCAACAGGTAATGCTGTAATTGCAGGTGGCTACATTAGTTCATTGGCTAACGCTACAATTACTGCCGGTGCTGTAACAACATTAGTAGCAACCAACTTTAGTTCTGGTAACGCAGTAATTACAGGTGGTAGTATTACTGGTGATTCAAGTGGTAGCTTTACAACATTACAAGGTACCAACTTCAGTACAGCCAATGCAGTAATCACAGGTGGTCGTGTTGATAATACTCCGGTTGGCGCATTTACTCCAAGTACTGGTGCATTTACAACATTAAGTGCTAGTGGTACAACTGGTCTAAACACATTAACTACAAGCGGTGTAACAGTACACAATGGTAACTTGGTTGCTGCAAGTGGTACAGGTAGTGTGAGCACTACAACCGGCGCATTGGTTGTAACAGGCGGCATGGGCGTGACTGGTAACATTAATATTGGTAATAACACAGCCCTACATCAAATTACTGGTAACTTATTACTTGGTCTAGGAACTGCGGCTGCTAGTGCAGTAACAACTTTAGAAATTAACCAAAACGTTGACGTTCCGCAAAACAGTACATCGGTTGTTCATATATCTGCTAAGACTGGTAACACTGGCAAAATTACTTTAGATAGTTTTGGAACAGGTATTTCGTCACTCTTAATCCTACGTAGTGCAGCAGGAACAAGTACAACACCAACCGCAGTTCAAAACGGAGCAATATTAGCTGCGTTTGTTGGTCGCGGATACGGCACAACAGGATATTTACTTAACAGTCCAAATACTTCAACTGGTTTGGTAGTTTCAGCCGCACAGAACTATACTGATACTGCACAAGGTTCTATAATTAGCCTTAATACTACACCGTTAAATTCAAACGTTGCAGTAAGCGCACTAACAATTAATCCAGCTGGCACAGTAACAATTCTAGCAAACACAGCAAGCACAGGAACATTAACTGGTGCGTTGGTTGTATCGGGCGGAGTTGGTATTGCCGGTAACGTAAATATTGGCGGAGCTTTATCAGTAACTGGCGTGCCTACTTTCTTCTCTAATATTGTAGCTAGTGGTGGTGCCGCAAGTACAAGCACAACAACTGGCGCAATAACAGTTAACGGTGGTGTAGGGGTTACTGGTCAAATTTATGCAGGCGGAATACAGGCAACACCGATTGGTGCAACTACAGCAAGTACTGGTGCATTTACAACCGTAACAGCAGGTACTACAACAACTGGTGGTTTACAAGCAAGTGTAATTGGTAACGTAACACCAGGATCTGCTACGTTCACAACATTACAAACAAACAGTACATTTACTGCAAGCGGTAACTTAGTTGCTGCAAGCGGAACAGCAAGTACAACCACAACAACTGGTGCGTTGGTAGTAGTTGGCGGTGCTGGTATTAGTGGTGCAGTAAACATTGGCGGTGCAACAACCATATCCACAGCAACAGTGGGTGGGTTACAAGCAAGTGTAATTGGTAACGTAGCACCGGGTTCTGCTACATTCACAACAGTACAAACAAACAGTACATTTACTGCATGTGGTACAGTTTCTGCTTTAAGTGGATCATCAAGTACAAGCACAACAACTGGTGCATTACAAGTAACTGGTGGTGCTGGTGTAACTGGTAACATTTACGTAGGTGGTAATGCTATCGTGTCTGGTGCAAGTATATTCAATACTAGCCAAACTGCTGGTTACGATCATATTGTTAAAGGTGCAAGTGACAGTTCATTGGTATGGGCTCGTCCAAGTTCAACATACGATCAAGTATTGATTGGTGGATCTGCAACAACTAGTACATTGGTTCGTGGTGCCAAGTTACAAATTAACAGCACAGATTCAATATTAATACCAGTTGGTTCAAACGCTAACCGTCCAAGTAGTACTGGCGGTATAGACGTAGCTGGTATGTTACGTTTCAGTACAACAACCAATGCAGTTGAGTGGTATAACGGTACAACATGGTTTAGTCCAACAACAGCGTTTACCGTTATTGCTGATCAACAGTTTAACGGCGATGGATCAACTGTAGCATTTACATTGAACACAGCTCAAACTGCTGCGTCAACTATTGTAAGTATTAACGGTGTGGTACAGATCCCAACACTAGCATACGGTGTAAGTGGAACAACATTAACATTTACAGAAGCTCCTGCTTCCGGCGATATCATTGATGTACGTTCACTAACAACAACTGTAACAGTTACAAGTTTAAGTGACTCAACTGGTTATAACTCAGTACTAGTAAGCTCAAGTGGTGTTCAAATTACAACTGGTACTAGCCAGTTAAATGTAATTTCAACATACACACCAACTGGTGCTATTGTTAATAGTAATCCAAACGTAACTGTAGCTACTGCAAGCGTGGCAACAACAGTTGATAGCTTCTTTGCTAACACATACAGTTCATCAGAATATACTGTAACAGCGACAATCCAGGGCACAAACATTCGCCAGATTGCCAAAGTATTAGTAGTTACAGACGGCACAAATGCTTATGTAACACCGTATGCTATTACAAGTACAAGTGGTAATACACTAGCAACATTCGGCGGAACAGTAAGTGGCGGTAGTGTAAACTTCCAAGCAAATGTGACCAACGCCAATACAATCTTGAGAATGAACAAACAGTATCAGGCAATTTAATAGCAACATAAGCTAATGTGGGTGGTCCACATTAGCTTAACACCTTATCGGGGAATATGGAACCGGGGAAAGAAACAAAATGGCAAACGGAAATTTTATAGTACAAAATGGTCTACAAATTGGACCACTAACAATTGATGCAGCATCAGGCGGTATCACTACAACAGGTAACATTACTACAACAGGTACAGTAACAACATTTATTAATGAAATTGTTACAGGTACTGAAGCAGTTTACGGACAGTTATCGGCTAACGCTGGCATTGGTAGTTTAAGTACTACAACTGGTACATTCTTAGTCACTGGTGGTATGGGTATCACCGGTGATGCGTTTCACGGTGGTAATATACACTCAACGGGCACAGCTTATTTAAAAATTCCAGCTGGTACAAACGCACAACGTCCGGGATCAGCTAACGTACAGTTAGGTATGATTCGTTATAACAGCGATATCAGCTCATATGAAGGTTATGGTGCAGGTTCTGCTTGGTCAAGCCTGGGTGGCGTTAAGTCGGTTGACGGTTACGCTACTATTACTGCTGAAGCAAGTGCCGGTGCAGGCGACGACGTATTACGCTTCTATTCTGGTTCTACTGGTTCTAAAGTACAAGTTGCCTGGGCAAGTGCCGGCAACATTAGTATTTTACCTACAACAGTTTCTACAAGTAGTACAACAGGCGCATTACAAGTAGCAGGTGGTGTTGGTATTGCTGGCGCCGCATACGTTGGTGGTGTATTAAACGTAACTGGCGCAACTACATTAAGTTCTGCATTAACTTATGGCGGTGTTACTTTAACTAACTCAGTAACTGGTACTGGTAAAATGGTACTTGATGCTAGTCCAACAATCACAGGCCACGCAACAATTGAAGGCGTAACAGCAACTGGCGCAACTGGTACAGGCAACTTTGTATTCAGTGCAAGTCCAACTGTTACTGGTACATTAACAGCTGCCGCAATTACAGCAAGTGGTGCAACACAGGTTAATAATACATTAGGCGTAACTGGTGTTACAAGCATTACTAATGCTACAGCAAGTACTGGTTCATCTTCTGGTGCGTTGGTTGTCACTGGTGGTGTTGGAGTGGGCGGAGACTTAAACGTATTTGGAAATATTAACGCTGCAAGTTTAAATACAATTTCTTCCAGTCAATTGAATGTCACTGCTCCATTAGTATACCTGACAGGTAACCTATATCCGTATACTTTTGATATTGGTATGTACAGCCACTTCATAGGCGGACCAGCTAACGTATATGCACATACTGGCGTTGTTCGTAGTTATCAAAATAATTACTGGGGTTTCTTTAGTAACGTTAAAACAGAACCAGCTGGATCAGTTAACTGGTCCGATACTGGATTAATCTGGGATAAAGTTAAATCAGGCGAATTAACATTAGCAAACACAACAACAAGTACAAGTACAACAACTGGCGCCTTAGTAGTTGCTGGTGGTGCTGGTATTGCTGGTGCTACTTATATTGGTGGCGCATTAAACGTAACTGGTACTATTACTGGTACTCTCGCTACAGCAAGTCAACCAAATATTACAACCCTAGGTGGTGTAACAAGCATTGGTGCTAGTAGCAGTACTACATTAACCGGTACGCTACAAACAGCCGCACAAACTAACGTAACAAGCGTTGGTACATTGACTGGCTTGACAGTTAGCGGTACAATCGCTGCAAGTACTAACAACAACATCAACATTGGTGCATCAGGATCCGTATTTGCTACAGTTTACGCTACAACATTTAGCGGTGTGTCAAC
>Ga0208497_1000524_pt1 | contig 17422 bp, 19 predicted proteins | sample CryBogCBE25Aug07_FD_184555 | JGI IMG/M metagenome (GOLD analysis project Ga0208497, IMG submission 184555) | Freshwater microbial communities from Crystal Bog, Wisconsin, USA - CBE25Aug07 (SPAdes) | ecosystem: Environmental > Aquatic > Freshwater > Lake | place: Crystal Bog, Wisconsin, USA...
CGGTGACCACGTTCGCCAGCAGGGCTCCTACGTCGGCCCCGAGCGCCTGCGCTTCGACTTCGCCCACACCGCTGGTGTCCGCGCGGAGGAGACCCAGGCGATTTTGACCATGGTCAACGAAGAGATCACCCGCAACGAGCCGGTGGAAACAGTGCAGACCTCCAAATCCGAGGCCGAGAAGATGGGCGCCATTGCCTTCTTCGGTGACAAGTACGGCGAAACCGTTCGCGTGGTGCGCGCCGGCAAGTTCTCGCTCGAGTTCTGTGGTGGTACCCACGTTGATCGCCTCGGTGACATCGGCCAGATTCAGATTGTCTCGGAGGCCTCGATTGGCTCCGGCACCCGACGCCTGGAGGCCGTCTCGGCCATGGGCGCGTGGCGCCGCAGTGCGGAGATTGAAAATACCCTGGGCGCGGTCGCCACGCTCCTGCGCACCTCGCTCGATGACGTGGTGCCCTCGCTGGAGCGCGTCGTTGAACGCCAGCGCGAGATGGAGAAGGAGGTCAGCGCTCTGCGCCAGGCCCAGCTGTCCCTCTTCGCCGAGCAGCTTCACGCGACGACGGACGCGCCTATTCTCGTGGCCCGTGTTGACGGCTACCCGGGTGAGCAGTTGCGCACGCTCGCACAGGACTTGCAGCGCCGCGGGCGACGAGCCGTCGTGCTCGTGGGCGCCTTTGAGGGCAAGGTCGTGCTCGTCGTGGCGAGTGACCCGACGCTCGACGCCGGTGCCACGGTCAAGCAGTTGGCGCCCCTCGTCGGTGGCGGTGGCGGTGGGTCGAAGGACCTCGCCCTGGCCGGTGGTCGCGATGTCGAGGGGATTGACCGCGTGCTGCAGGCCGCGGCCAACCTGTAGTTCGTGGCCCGTCTCCTCAGCGTCGATCCCGGCACCAAGCGCTGCGGCATTGCGGTGAGCGACTCGGCCGAGACAATGGCCTTTCCCCGTCCGGCCCTGGCCATGGATGAGCGTTTCGTTGGCTCTCTGCGGGCACTGGTTGAAGAGGAGTTCGTGGCGCTCGTCGTCATTGGTCGTCCCGTCAACCTGCAGGGGGAATCTACGGCCTCGACCGACCTGGCCGACGGACTCTACGAGACCCTGGTGCAGGCGCTCCCGGTACCGGTCGAGCAGTGTGACGAGCGATTAACGACCACGCAGGCTCATCGCCAGTTCGCTGACGCCGGTGTCTCGCAGAAGAAGTCGCGGGAGCGCATCGATTCGGCCGCCGCTGTCGTGCTCCTGGAACACTTCATGGAGGTTCGCCGTGGGGCCTAAGACACTTCGTCGACTGATTGGTGGCCTCGTCAGTGTGGGTCTCGTGGGAGTGGTGTGGTTTGCCCTCCAGATGTTCCCGATTGGGGCGAGCGGACGCCCCGTAACGGTTTCGGTGCGCCCCGGCGACTCGATGAGCACGATCGCAACTGAACTCCAACAGGCCGGTGTCCTGGCCTCATCAACGGCCTTTCGACTCGATACGTTGATCTTCGGTTCGCCCCTGGTGCTGCCGGGCACCTATGAGATTGATCAGGGTGCGAGCTTCAGCACCATTCGCTCAATTTTGGCCGGTGGGCCAAATGCCGTCGTCCTCTCAGTCAACCCGGGGCTGACCCTGCACGAAATTGAGGTCACGCTCAACCAAGACGAGGGTCTGGTCTTCGCCCAGACGTTTGCCAACCTGGCCCAGGCGGCGGCCGCTAGCAGTCCCTACGGTCACTTGACGAACCTGGAGGGCCTCATCGGCCTTGGCAACTACGTGATTGCCCCGCACGAGTCGCCCGCAACGCTCTTGGCCGCAATGCAGGCCAGTTTTGCGTCGGAGGCAGCCTCGGTGGGCTTCTCACCCTCAAGTACCGTTCAGGGCCTCTCCGCCTACCAGCTCCTTATTGGCGCCTCCATTGTGGAGAAGGAGGGCTACTACCCGGTCAACATGCCCAAGGTGGCCCGCGTCATTTTGAACCGCCTCGCCACGGGCAGCGCACTCCAGATGGACTCGACTGTGCTGTACGCCTTGCACCAAGACGGTGGCACGGTCACGCCGGCGATGCTGGCGAATCCCTCGCCCTACAACTCGTACCTCCACGCCGGACTTACGCCCACGCCGATCTGCACCGTGTCCACTGACGCCCTTCGGGCGATGTTGCGCCCACCGGCCGGTACCTGGCGCTACTTCGTGCTTGTGAATCGAAACGGGACAATGGCTTTCTCCACGACGTTCGCGGAGCAACTGCGCAACGAAGCGCTCGCGAAGAGTCGAGGCCTTCCGTAATGTGGCGCGTCGGCGTCGTGGGATCGCCGATTTCCCACTCCCGTTCACCCCAACTGCACCTGCTCGGGATGTCACTTTTGAACCTTTCGGGGACCTCGTCACGATGGGAGCGTGATCTCGACGGATGCGAGGGGTTCGCCGGACAGATGGCGCCTCGCTTTGACGCCCTCTCCGTGACGATGCCGCTGAAGGCGGCCCTGGCGAGTCAGTGCGGCGTGCTCGACGACGCGGCCCGCTCGCTGGGTGTCGTGAACTCGGTCCGGCTCCGCGAGGGCGTTCTCGAGGGCGTGGCCACTGACGGACCGGGTCTGCTCGACGCTCTTCGCGACCTCTGGTCGCTCGAGGTTGCCGGTATGCACGTGGTGGTGTTGGGATCAGGTGGCTCGGCGCGAGCAATCGTCGACGCCCTCGTCACGGCCGGGGCGGCCTCGGTCGTCGTGTTAGGTCGCAACGCTGAGACCGTGGCCGCGATCTGTGCGAAGTACGCGAACGTGACGGGGGAGAACGCCATCTATCGGCCGATCGACCTCCTCATCAATACGATTCCCGAGCCCTCCCGCACCCTTCAGGCCGACACGGTCGCCGGTGTGCGGGCCACGACGCACGTCGTGGACATCACCTACGACCCTCTGGAGTCAGGCTGGCTCGCGCAACACCGGGCGCTAGGGTGTCCCTCTATGAACGGTCTCGCGATGTTGGCCTACCAGGCCGCCCGTCAGATGCAGTGGTGGTGGGGCGCTCCCGTGGACGGGGCCTTTTTGCTGAAGGGGATTTCGTGAGCGACGCCCTTTCGTCAATCTCACTGCACCGTCGGGGCCGCGAGCGGCTCGACCTCCCGCTCTTCGTAGGCCTGGCCGCACTGGGGCTGCTCGGCGCTACGTTTATCTACTCCGCCACGCGCGAGCAGTTGCTCATCGCGGGCTTTAATCCCCACTACTACCTCGAACGGCAATTGGGTTTCGTCCTCGGCGGCATCGCCGTCATGTGGGCCCTGTCGATGATTGACTACCGTCGACTCGAGGTGCTGGCGACCCCCATTTACATCTGCTCAATTCTGGCCCTGGCCGGTGTCTTCGTCGCGGGGCAGAGCGCACTCGGCGCTCAGCGGTGGTACAACCTGGGTATCGTGCAGGTGCAGCCCAGTGAGTTCACCGTGCTGTCCATCATCCTCGCCGTTGCCACGTTCTGTGGTCGACGGAGCGAAGGTCTTAGGATGTACGACATCTGGCGACTACTGGTGATGGCGCTTATGCCGGTCGGGCTTATTGTTCTTCAGCCCGACCTCGGAACGTCAATCATCATTGTGCTGGTGGTGGCGGGCATGATGGTCATCGCCGGCGTCCCACCGAGGTTCATGACCTTTCTGGCCATCGCGGGCAGCATCGGTTTGGCCGGGGCCATCTTCTTTAACGTGCTCCAGAAGTACCAGGTCGACCGCTTCGTCTCCTTCCTCAACCAGAACTCGACGAATTCCAACATTCAATCCCTGCTGTATGAGGTGGCCAACGCCAAGGCCGCAATTGGCGCCGGCGGTCTCTCGGGGGCCGGCCTCTTCCACGGTATGCAGACGACGCTGGGCTACGTTCCCGAGCAGCGCACGGACTTCATCTTCACCGCCGTCGGCGAGCAGTTCGGCTTCATCGGATCGACGGCTCTCGTCTTGTTGCTGGCCTTCGTCGCCTGGCGCATCTGGAGTACGGGGCGCACCGCTCGCGACACTATGGGTCGGGTGCTGGCCGTCGGGGTCTTTATTTTCTTCTCCTTTAGCTGCTTCGAGAACATGGGAATGACGATGGGCATCATGCCGGTCACCGGCATTCCCTTGCCCCTCATTAGCTACGGCGGCTCGGCAGTTCTGGTGTTTTATATGGCCGGTGGACTGGTTCTTTCCGTCTCGCGGCGATCGGGGTCCTGATGAGCGATCAGCGCGAACCAGAGGGCGTGCCGCTTGACGTCACGACGGACTATCGCGTCGTGACCCTCGAGGGCGTCTCCTACGACCTGCTTCGCCCGTCGCCGACGTTGCAGTTCCGTGAGGCTGAGGGGGAGCGGACCTTCAGCATTCCCGTCGCCGTCCACGACGCCTCGGCGATTGCCCTGGCGATGACTGGCGCGGCCGGGGCTCGTCCGTCGAGCGCCGAGTTGCTCACCCTGGTGCTCGCCGAGCTCGGCGCGGACGTGATCGCCGTTCGCTTCGTTCGGTTCGAGGCCGGGGTGTTCTTCGCGGAGCTTGATCTGATGACGCCAAAGGGCCGTCGCGTTTTTGACTGTCGGCCGAGCGACGCCGTTGCGGTGGCCTTGCGCAATCACTCGAGCGCGCCGTTCCTCATCGACGAGGACGTGCTGGCTCGCGTAGCGGGCTAATCGAAGCGAAGAGCGAGAATTTCCCCGCCGCGCCGCTCCTGTGCGTTTTCGTCAGAAATGCGCAGGAGTAGTGCCACCACGATGTAGTTGGCGAAGAGCGACGAGCCACCGTAGGCGACGAAGGGCAACGTGATCCCGGTGAAGGGGAGGAGTCGCAAAATGCCCGCCATGATGAAGAAGGACTGCAGCCCCATCGTCAAGGTCAAACCGGTGGCGGCGAGGCGCACGAAGTCACTGTGGGCCCGCTGAGCAATCGCCAACCCCTCACCGACGAAGGCTGCGAAGAGGGCGAGGATCAAGATGACCCCCAGTAAGCCCAGCTCCTCACCGACGGCCGCGAAAATCATGTCCGAGGTGATGAAGGGGATATTGCCACTTTGACCGAGGCCGAGCCCGGTGCCGGTCACACCGCCCGCGGCGAGGGAGAACCAGCCGTCGATGAGTTGCGTCGTGTGCGAGAGGTTGTAGGAGGACCAGGGGTTCAGCCAGAGGCTGACGCGAGCGTGCACCTGGGGGAAGAACTGGTACGCCGCGGCGCCACCGACGGCGAACATGGCCACGGCCATGGCAATGTACGTCTTGAGACCAGTGGCGAGCCAGAGCATGGTAACGAACAGGGCGAAGAGCAGCATCGCGAAACCGATGTCGTTTTCGGCGCCCAGAATGGCAATGGAGAGTCCCCAGGCAATCAAGATGGGAAGCAGCACCCGGGGTGGGACGATCAAGCGATTACCAATGCGCTGGGTCGGCGTAGAGAGCAGCTCTCGATTGGCCGCAAAGTACGAGGCGAAGAAGAAGGCCATCAGAATCTTGGCAATCTCGACTGGCTGAAAACTAAAGGGGCCGACAACAACCCACAGCCGGGCGCCGTTGATATTGACGCCAAAGTGGGGAATGAGGGGAAGCAGGAGCAGTATGACGGCGCCAGTGAGGCTGATGTAGCGGTAGCGGTCCAGGTCTCGCGTGTGACGGACGATGAGCAGGGTGATGACGACCGCTAGTGCCGAAATACCGAACCACATTGCCTGAAGCGAGGCAAGCGGCGGGTTCCACCGAGAGATCTCGACGAAGCCGATTCCGTTGAGGAGCGCCGCCACGGGCAAGAGAATCTGGGAGGAGCGCGGCGCCAGGAAACGAACGGCGACGTGGAGGGCCAGCGAGATGGCCACCATGGCAGCGAAGAAGTAGCCAATGTGGGCCGGGATAACGCCCTGGGCGCCGAGCGAGGCAAGGATATAAAACCCACCAGTGAGGACCCAAACGGCCACAAGGAGCACCAACTCGGTACTACGACTTCGTGACGGTTTCGTGACAGAAGGACTAAGTGTGGAAACCAATGTTTTACCTTGTTCGCCTAGCCACGAAGCCAGAGTAGTCCTACCATAGAGGGAAAGAGTTACACCTGATGAGAAAGTATCTACTTCGTGACGTTTGACGTTCTATCCTTTGGTCCCGAGCGCTTCTCCAGTCGCGAGCTTTCCCGCTTAGAGTTCGGTGCCCGTCTGCTCGACCTCGCAGACGACCCGGCGATGCCGTTGCTGGAACGCTGCAAGTTCGTGGCGATTTTCGCCGACATGATTGACGAGTTCTTTCAGGTGCGCGTCGTGAGTCTCGAAGACAAGGTCGCCGCCGGCGTCCAGACGCCGTCGCTCGATGGCGTTCGCCCCAAGCAGCAATTGGCAGCGATCCGTGAGCGCGTGTTGTCGCTGGTGGAGCGTCAGGACCGGATTGTGCTCGACGTACTGCTGCCCACGCTCGCCAGTAACGGCATCGCGGTGGTTCCCTTCGCCTCGCTCGACAATGAAGCGCGCGAGAAGTTGACCAAGTACTTCGACCAGCATGTCTATCCCGTCCTCACGCCGTTGGCGGTGGACCCGGGACACCCGTTCCCGATGATTTCCAATCTGTCGTTGAACATCGCGGTGACGGTGCGCGACGAAGAGACCAACGAAGAGCGCAGCGCCCGCATTAAGGTGCCGAGCTCGCTGCCACGTTTCCTCGACGCCGGCAACGGCCAGCTCGTTCTTCTGGAGGAGCTCATCACGGCCAACCTGTCGCGCCTCTTCCCGGGCATGACGATTGGCCGCGCCGACCTCTTCCGCGTCACTCGAAACGCCGACTTGACCCTGGACGAGGACGAGGCCGACGACCTCCTGGTCGCCCTGGAGGTCGAACTTCGCCGCCGCCGCTTTGGCGAGGCACTGCGCGTCGAGATTCAAAGTGGCATGGCGCCGGAGTTCCTCGAACTGCTCATTGAACAGCTCGACATCGCCCGTTCCAACGTCTACATCACGGACGCCCCACTGGGACTGCACGACCTGTGGAGTCTCTACAAGATCGACCGTCCCGAACTCAAGGGCGAGGGTTGGTCACCATTGACGCCCAAGCGCCTGCTCAGCGGCGATCGCGTTGGCGACATTTTCGAGGCCATTCGCGAAGGTGACGTACTCCTTCACCACCCCTACGAGTCGTTCAGCGACTCGGTTGAGATGTTCATCGCCCAGGCGGCCGTTGATCCCCAGGTGGTAGGTATTAAGCAGACGCTGTACCGCACCTCGGGTGATTCACCAATTGTGGCCTCACTAATCCGCGCCGCCGAACTGGGGAAGCAGGTCGTGGCGTTAGTCGAGCTCAAGGCCCGATTCGACGAAGCGGCCAATATCTCGTGGGCGAAGGCGTTGGAAGACGCCGGTGTCCACGTGGTCTACGGCATCGTGGGTCTGAAGACGCACTGTAAGACGGCCCTGGTCGTCCGCAACGAGGGCGAGCTCACTCGTCGCTACGTCCACATTGCCAGCGGTAACTACAACTCCAAGACGGCTCGTAACTACGAGGACTTCGGTCTGTTGACCTGCGACCCCGTGATTACCCAGGACGTTGGCGAACTCTTCAACTTCTTGACGGGCTTCGCCAAGAACGGCAACTACCACAAGATTGTCGTGAGCCCCTACATGGTTCGTGACCGAATTGTTGAGCTCATTCGAACGCAGCGTGATCGAGGGTCCGAGGGTCGCATTCTGATTAAGGTCAACGGACTTACCGACCCCACGGTGATTGACGCCCTCTACGAGGCCTCGGCGGCCGGTGTTGAAGTACGACTCCTGGTTCGCACTCTGTGTTGTCTGCGACCGGGCGTTGCCGGACTGTCGGAGAACATCGCGATTCACTCGCTGGTCGGTGAGTTCCTCGAGCACTCGCGCACCTTCATCTTTGGCCGTCCGGGCGATGAGTCCTACGCCGTGTACATGGGCTCCGCCGACATGATGGAGCGCAACCTCGACCGCCGCGTCGAAGTAATTGTGCCGATTGAGAACGAAGCGATTCAGCAGGAGCTGCTCGACGCCTTCGAAATTACGTGGAGTGACGACGTCTTTACGTGGGTACTGGGCACCGACCGCCGCTGGCGTCGGGTGCAGTCGATCAACAACTTCGCCGCGCAGAGCGAATTTAAGCGGTTGGCGCTTCGGGAGTCTCGCTCGCGGTAGACACCGGTGCCCGACGAAACTGGAGGCTGGCGTACGAGAGGCCACCAATGGGAATTGGGATCCAGAAGTTGACCAAGCGATAGGACAGGACCGCGAGAATCGCCTGTGAGTGGGGCACGCCAAAGCCGACCAGCGTCGGAATGAGCACTCCCTCGACAACCCCGAGCCCGGCCGGCGTGACGGGAATGGCGGCGAGCACATTGGCGAGGCCGTAAGCCACCAGCAGGTCGACGGGTGAAATCACTGAGCCGAAGGCCCAGATAAAGACCCACAGGCAGGCCGCGTCAAGCAGCCAGTTGAGGCCCGCCCAGGTAAAGGCCGACCAGAGCGTCCGCCGCGACTGCATGAGCAGCGTGATGCGGTCAGCGACCTTGGTGAGGAGCTCGGTGACCTTGTCGGGATCGATGGCCGGCAGGCGACGGGCGGCGGCGCGCAGCCAGGTGTCGGCCCGCTTTTGACCACGGGTAATGAGCAAGATGGTGCCGAAAAACGCCAGCAGCAAGAAGACGCCAGCGAGGGCGGCGAAGCCGTAGCCGGGGCTAATGCCGTTCAATGGGATTGAAATAACCAGCGCGCACCAGAACATCAGGTTCAACACCACGGCCGAGCCGGCGCCCTGAGCCGCGAGTCCGAAGGCGTTGGTGTCCCTGGGAACGCCCAGCTCATTGAAGATGCGGTAGGCGAGGGCCCCCGACGGTGCGGCACCGCCCGGGACGACGTGACCAATGGCCAGGCCGGCCAGATTTACGCGCAGAACGTTGAAGCGCTTGGGTGAATAGGGGTAGAGCACAGCTCTGGTGAGTTCAACGTAGGCGTAAATGGCCGACATCTCAAGGGCCACGGCCAAGACGACAATGAGCGGATTAAGTGAGGCCAGCAGGTGCAGCGAGTGTCGGGCTGACGAGAACTGGGGGACGACAAGGTATTCGAGCACGAACACTAGGCAGCCGAGGCTCAAGATGATGCGAATCTCTCGCGGCATCGAGAATTTTCTGGCGGCGGAGGTGGACATAACCGTGCGGTTCCCATCACTTTCTGGGCGCAAGACGCCGTCGTCAACAGGGTAAGTCTACGCCACGTCGCTACAATTGACCGATGCCTTTCCTCGTGGTGCTGCCCACTTACAACGAAATCCTCAATATTGAGGCGATGTTGCGGGCCCTGCGCACGACGGTGCAGGAGGTCGACATTTTGGTCGTTGACGACGCGAGTCCCGACGGCACGGCGCGCAAGGCGGAGGAACTGGCTAATGAACTCGGCCAGATTTTCTTGTTGGAGCGTTCGAAGAAGGACGGTCTCGGGGGCGCCTACCGTGACGGCTTCACCTGGGGCCTGGAACGGGGCTACGACGGCTTCGTAGAGATTGACTGTGACTTCTCCCACGACCCGCAGGCGCTGCCCGCTCTTCTCGCGGCCTCGCAGGCGGCCGATGTTGTCATCGGTTCTCGTTACGTCCCGGGTGGACGAATTCCGCAATGGAAGTTGAGCCGTCGTCTGTTGTCGCGCGGCGGCAATCAATACGCGTCGCTGGCGCTTGGTTTGCGCGTTGCCGACTCGACCGCCGGTTACCGCGTCTACTCCAAGCGGGCACTCGAGAAAATCAACTACACCACGGTCACGGCTGATGGGTACGGCTTTCAAATCGAGATGACCTACCGCGCACGGCGCGGCCGAGCAACGATTGTTGAAGTGCCAATTTCCTTCACCGATCGAGAACTGGGTGAGTCAAAGATGAGTTCGGCCATCGTCGTCGAGGCCTTGATTCTCGTGACCAAATTGGCCGGTCGCCGCTTACTGCGTAAGTGAGTTAGAGGCGGTCGACCACGACGGCCGCCAGCACGCTCGCGAGCTTGTCGCGGGTCTCTTCTCGTTCGGCCACGGGGTCGGATTCGCTCACGATGCCGGCACCGGCCCAGGCCTCAAATGACGTCCCCTGCAAGAAGACGCCGCGAATGCCAATCCACCACTCGCCATCGCCATTCGCGTCCATCCAGCCAACGGGTCCGGCGTAGTGGCCGCGGTCGAGGCCTTCGAGTTGGCGCAGGAGCGGCAACGCCGTTTCCCTCGGCAGACCGCCCACAGCGGCTGTCGGGTGAATGTGGCTTAGGAGACACAGTGCACTGGGCGCCGCCGTGCGGGGCTCGCTCGCGTTTATCCAGGTGCCCAAGTGGGCAACGGTGCGAAGGGGGACGATCGAGGGCACCTCGGGTGCATCGACGGTCGCGTAAAACGAAGCGAGGGTGGCCGAGAGGTCGTGGACGAGCAGGCGATGCTCGTGCAGATTCTTGCCACTCCCGAGTAGCCACTTCTCGTAGTCGTCCGGCGCAACATTGGGCGGCAGCGCAATGGTGCCCGCGAGTGGGTGGCAACGCACCGCGTCACCGTCACGAGCGACGAGTAGCTCGGGTGAGGCGCCAACAAAACGTCGGCCGTCGGGCAGGGGCATCGCGTAGATCGCGCAACTGGGCTCGCGACGCCGGAGGCGGTGAGCAACGGCGGCCGGGTCAATGGGGTCATCGACTTTGCCGTGGACTGAACGCGCGAGGACAATCTTCGACATGTCACCACGACGAAGGTGGTCCACGGCGACGGCCACCGAGTGGGCGTACTCTTCGCCCGAGGGCTGCCGGGTGAGCGATGAGGCGAGCTGCGTCTCCTGGAAAGGAAGCGTCACGTCGTCGAGGATGTCAAAGAGACCGGGGGAGACGTCGGCGTAGGTGAGCCAGGCCCGTCCATCAGTCGTCTGGGTCACCGCGAGGGCGCACACGGCCAGTTCGGCCGGGCTGGTGCGATCGAAGGGAATGGAGGCAAAGGCCACCACGCCACTGCCGGCGGGACCCTCATCGCCACCGACGTCGTGTGACTGGAGCCACTCCTCGACGCCGTCGGTCTCGGCTAGGCCGGTGGCGAGGGCGAACGTGGTCACGACTGGACCGAGTCCGACCCGCAAGACGTCGGGGCTCTCAACGAGGTAGCCGCCACGGGCGCCGGCGGTGCGCAGGAGCTCGGGGGCAAGAGGGGCTATTGCCAGCCGCGTGAACTTCATTGGCCCTTCGTCCCCACCAGTTGTTGACTCAGGCCACCCATGACCGCCCGATGATTGACGGCCACGAAGCCGGCGTCATTGAGCATCGAGACCAGCTCCGGCGACGGCGGAAGGTAGGCCGTTGACTTTGGTAGGTACTGGTACGCCGCCCGATCACTCAGCAGGCCGCCCACGATGGGAACGACGGTGCGGAACCAGAAGCGGAAGCCGGCGCGCCAGAGTCCACTTTTGGGCTCGGCCACTTCGAGGATGGAGATGCGTCCCCCGGGGCGAACGACGCGCCCCATCTCTTTGAGGGTGGCGGCGAGTTCGGTGAAATTACGCAGGGCGTACCCGCAGGTGACGCCATCAAAACTGCCGTCGAGAAAGGGGAGGTGCACCGCGTCGGCTTGGACCCGTTCGGGCATCTCTCGACCATTGGCCAGCATGCCAAAGGAGAGGTCAGTTGCCACCGGCACGTACCGCTGACGGCGTAGCTCGCGGGTGAAGTCGCCGGTTCCAGCGGCCACATCAAGCACCCGACTCTCCACGGGGAGTCGAAGGTCGCTGACGCAGCGGCGACGCCAGCGTCGATCGAGGCCGAAGGTCATGATGCGGTTAACAAACTCGTATCGTCCGGCGATGGTGTCGAACATCGCGCGAACCTGGCGAGTCTTTTCCTCACCCTGGGGCAGGTCAATCATGAAAGTCCTTCGGCGTAGTAGCGATATACCCCTTGCGCCACGCACACGGGCTTCTCAGACGTCGAGGAGTGCACCGTGATGTCGAGGGTGATTTGAATTCCGCCCGGAATCTCTTCGTACGAGGCAAGAACAGCGTCGGCGTAAATCGAAGAACCAGCGAGAAGCGGGCTGGGGAAGCGCACGCGGTTGAGGCCATAGTTCAGGCGAAATCCCTGGTGGTCGGTGGTCAAAATTTCGTGGACGAGGGGTGCCACCAGTGAGAGTGTTAGATAGCCGTGGGCCACGGTGCTCTTAAAGGGGCTGTCCTTCGCGCGTTCGGGGTCGACGTGGATCCACTGGTGGTCGTCAGTAACATCCGCAAACGCAGAAATCATCGATTGAGTGACAGTTCGGTGACTGCTGGTACCGAGGGACTGACCGACGTACGCGGCAAGCTCAGTAACTCGGTTCACGTGGGTGGTCACAGCGAGAATCCTACCGTCGCCCTCACGATTTCGAACCCCGACAACCTAGAATTGCACCATGTCCGCGCACGCCCAAGATGAGCACCACCGCCAAATTTCTGATGGGTGGTTTCGTGCCGCCATTTTCGGCGTTAGTGACGGTCTCGTCACCAATACTTCCTTCATCCTCGGGTTCGCTGGCGCGACGCCCGGACACAGCGTTGTTCGCGTCGCCGGACTCGCGGCACTTATCGCCGGTGGCTTTTCAATGGGCTCGGGGGAGTACCTCTCGATGCAGGCCCAGAAGGAACTGCTCGACTACGAGATTGAGGTCGAGCGCAAGGCCATCGCCGACAACCCAGCCGGCGAACAGAAGGAACTATTCGAACTCTTCAAGAGTCGAGGCATCGACCCCGCCCTCGCGGATCGTCTCTCGACCGACCTGATGCGCGATCCCGACCTGGCACTGCGTACTCACGCTCGCGAGGAGTTGGGGGTCGACCCGTCGGCGACGGGAAATCCCTGGGGCGCGGCCATCTCGTCGCTCATCAGTTTCGCTATCGGCGCACTCATCCCACTTCTCCCGTGGCTCATTACGAGTGGCGGCAACGCCGTGTGGTGGTCAGTCGGGCTAGCTGGTGTGGCGTCAGCGGCAGTGGGCGGCGGCATCGGCTGGTTCTCGCGGCGCGGCATCGTTCGCTGGGCCGCTCGTCAGCTTGGCGTTACGGCCTTGGCCGCCCTCGTCACCTTCGGCGTTGGCCACCTCGTCGGAAGCCACTAAGCGCCAAAGTGCAGCAGCTGATCCTTGCGTTCCAGGGTGAAGCCGTAGGACTGGTACAGCGAGAGCGCGGGAGCGTTGTCTTCGTCGACGAAGAGGACGGCGCGACTAACGCCCTTGCGGCGTAGTGAGACGAGGCCCTGGTTGAGCATGATGCGACCGAGTCCGCGCCCTTGGTACGAAGGATTCACGCTCAACACGTAGATCTCACCGAAGCGTTCGGCGTAGAGCTCGTGCACTTTGGTCCAGCAGGATGCGGCGATGCTGTCGCCCTCGCACAGCAGCAGAAAGCCCGAGGGGTCGAACCAAGGCTCCGCGATCCGGGCATTGAGGTCTTCTAAACGCCAGGCCCCCTGTTCGGGGTGATCGGCGAAGGCGGCGTTATTTTGCTCGAGCCACGCGCAGGCGTCGCCCTCGGGATCAAACACCCGAACGTCCATGCCGCTCGGTAAGTCGAGGACCGGAACCGGCAGGGGCATGGACAACAGTTGCAAGGTGCGAACCACGTTGGTGTAGCGGCCATCGCTGTCGCGGGTCCACCAGTCAACCGAGGGGTGGAGGGCGAGCAGGTCGGTAAGGAGCTGTTCGTCGACGCCACCGCCGCACATTTCGATAGTGGGCTGATCGCTTCCCTGTAAGCAGGCGTACTGCACCAGGGCACCATTGTTGCGACGAAGCCAGTGTTCGGCCGGCCATCCGTGGACGACGGCGCGCCGGCGGGTCTCGTCGAGGGCCTCACGTCCGAGCTCGGACTCCATCTGGTTAATCAGATGGAGGACCTCGAGTCGTTGGGACGCAGTAAGCGTCAGTGTCGATTCCCAGGTGGCGCTCACGCAGTGACCTTAGTGGCTGGCTTACACTCGGCGAGCCACGCGCTGCAGACGACGTAGCAATGTGCCGATGGCTCGTTCGGCCGCGACGAGTTCGGTGTAGACGTCACCTTCCATGGCCGGGCCCTCGGTTTCGACGAGGGTCGTGATGCGCTGCGATATCTCGCTCAATGTCGACGTAATGGTGTTGAGTTCAGTTGAGGTCGACATGGGGGCTCCGGGCTGGACAGACGTGTGACCCATTACTGTAATGGTCGATGAGCGACGCCCCTGAACCTCGAACCAACGTTTCACCCCAGTGGGTGGCGCTTCGACTCCGCGGTGGCGACGCGTTGTCGTTCCTCCAGGGTCAAGTCACTTGTGACGTAGTGGGTGACCAGGGCTACGGTGCGCTGCTGGCGCCGAGTAGTGAAGTGCTCACCGACTTCTGGTGGCACCGGATCGAGGATGGCGTTGAACTGGTCCTACGCGCGGAGTGCGGCGAGGTGGCACTAGCCCGGCTTCGCCGTTTCGCGTTGCGTGTCGACGTAGCATTTGAACTCGAGTCTCGCGACGAAGGACCCTACGCCAGCCCTGAGGAGCAGGTGCGACGGGGCCTACCGGGCCCGGCCGAGTTCGCGGCCTCGTTGTCGCCCCGATCTTTTGGTGACGCCTTCGTTGATGCAACGGTGTCGTTCACCAAGGGGTGCTACACCGGCCAGGAACTGGTGGCACGGCTGGACGCTCGAAACGCCAATGTGCCCTTCCACGTGGTTAGCTTTCGTGCTCCCGCGGGCGCAGATCTGTCCGTTGTGGGACGTGGTCCCGAGGGCGGCCCGCAAGGGGTGACAACCTCAGTTGCAGAAAATGAAGCGATCGTGGGACTCGCCGTCATCCATCGTTCATTGACGACAGAGGCAGCACTTGAGCAGGGCGTGACAATCACGCCCCTTCGTTACTTGGTCGACGCGTCGTAACGGCGGAAAATAACGCTGCCGTTGTGGCCGCCAAAGCCGAAGCTGTTGGAGAGCACAACATCGACCTCCGCCGCTCGTGGGGCTCCGAGGACGATGTCCAAGTCAATGGCCGGGTCCACGTTCGTCGTACCAGCGGTTGGGGGAATGACCTGCTTCAGCAAGGTCATCACCGAGACCACGCCTTCCAGGGCACCAGCGGCACCCAGCGAGTGTCCTAGGTGGCCCTTCACTGACGTGACGAGTGGTCGGTGCTCACCAAAGACGTGACGGCAGGCAATAGCCTCAGCCAAGTCGTTGAGCGGGGTAGACGTGCCGTGCGCGTTGATGTGCGACACCTCCGCCGGTGAGATGTCGGCGTCGGCCAGTGCGGTCTCCATGCAACGGATGGCACCGTTACCCTGCGGGTCTGGTGCGGTGATGTGGTACGAGTCAGCAGTGGACGCGGCACCAATCACTTCAGCCAAAATCGTCGCGCCTCGGGCGTGGGCGTGGTCCCAGTCTTCAAGCACCAAGACACCGGCACCTTCGCCCATGACGAAGCCGTTGCGGTGTTCGTCGAAGGGGCGAGAGAACTCTTCGTTCGAGAGAGCCGTCATGTTTCGGAAGCCGGCTTCGGCGATCTCGACCATCACGGCTTCCGCGCCACCAGCGATGGCCACGGTGGAGCGACCCGAGGCGACCATGCGAGCGGCGTTTCCGATGGCGTGGGTACCGGCGGCGCAGGCCGTGGTCACGGTCTCACACGGTCCACCAAGTCCAAAGCGCATTGAAACGGCGGCAGTCGCCGCGTTCGGCATCATCATGGGCACCATGAACGGTGACACGCGCGATGCGCCCTTTTCGTTAAGGACTCGAACTTGTTCCAGAACGGTCTGCAGTCCACCAATGCCACTCGTGACCACGCAACCCGCATCGGGCAAGGGTCCCTCGAGGCCGCTCATCTTCCACGCTTCGTCGGCCGCAATGAGGGCATAGAGGGTGAAGGGGTCGAGACGACGTATTTCCTTCGGACCGCCAATGTGGTCGGTACTGAAGGGCGAGAGTCGCTTCGACGCCGGGGCGTGATCGAGCTGCAGGGCGTCCCAGAGTGTCTCGACGCCGACACCGGCGCACGACAGTGCCCCAATGCCGACGACGGCAACTCGGCGACCCTGCAGCGGGCCAGTAGGTGTGACTGCGACGCGCACTTAGAGCTTCGCGTAGATGAGTTCGAACGCCTCGCCGACGGTGCTGATGTCCTTCAGCTCGTCTTCGCCAACTTCGATGTCGAACGTCTCTTCGAGTGCCATGACGAGCTCGACCAGGTCGAGGCTGTCGGCGCCCAAGTCGTTGGCGAACGATGCTTCGAGCGTCACCTGTGATGCGTCAACGGCCAAGACTTCAACGGCGTTCTCAGTAAATTTGGCCAGCGCTTCGCTACGGTCCATGGTTGTACCCCTTCGGTATGTTTGCGTCAATCCTACCCAATGAAGGGTGCAGACTTCGGTTTAGATGCCCATCGCGAGGCCGCCATCGACGGCCAAAACCTGCCCAGTCAAGTAACGACTGTGGTTACTCGCGAGAAACTCGACGACCCCCGCAATGTCGCCAACCTGTCCCGTGCGGCCCATTGGGATGAGCGAGAGCATTTGGTCACTCGTGGCACCCAAATCACTCGTCATCTCGGTGTCGATGAATCCTGGGGCAACCACGTTCACCGTGATGCCACGTGAGGCGACTTCGCGCGCGAGTGAACGGGCCAAACCGACGAGACCGGCCTTGGCCGCGGCGTAGTTCGCCTGACCGGGAACGCCGTAGAAGGGGCTAATCGATCCCATGAAGATGATTGAGCCCTTGCGCGCCCTAATCATGGACGAGAGGGCGGCGCGGGCGCAGTAAAAGGCCCCGTCGAGATTGATCGAGAGCACACTGCGCCACTGGTCATCGGACATGCGCATGGCGAGGCCGTCGTTGGTGATGCCGGCGTTGACCACCATGGCGTCAACCGGACCGCACTGTTCGATGGCAGTCTTCACGGCGGCCGTCACAGCCTCGCTGTCGGCCACGTCCACGGCCAGGCTGAGGGCGCAGCCCTCAGGGGCGGTGCCGGAGCGGGAAAGAGCGACAACCTGATCGCCCTGGGCGATGAAGAGTTCGGCGATGGCGGCGCCGATGCCGCGGCTCGCGCCGGTAACGATGATGTGGCGGCTCATAGTGCAATGTCCTTTAGTTCGGTGTAGCTGGCGGGGGAGAGTTGGCGATCGAAGTCGCGAATGCGCTTCGTGAGACCGGTGAGCACCGACCCTGGCGGCATCTCAATCGTGGTCGTCACGGTGTCGGGGAGACGAAGTGTCGCCGACAGGAACTCAACGGGTGAGGTGAGCTGGCGTGAGAGCAGGCCCTTCCACTCGTCAGCGGCGGTGTGCACCTCGCCGTCGACGTTGGCGACAATGAGGTGGTCCGTGGTACCCCACTCGACGGTCGACAAGATCTCGTCGAGTGCTGTCTGGGCACTGGCCATCAACGGGGAGTGGAATGCACCACCGACCGCGAGAGGTGTCGCCCGCTTCCAGCCCAACTCTCGGTGGTTAGCGAGG
>Ga0208497_1000531_pt1 | contig 17282 bp, 26 predicted proteins | sample CryBogCBE25Aug07_FD_184555 | JGI IMG/M metagenome (GOLD analysis project Ga0208497, IMG submission 184555) | Freshwater microbial communities from Crystal Bog, Wisconsin, USA - CBE25Aug07 (SPAdes) | ecosystem: Environmental > Aquatic > Freshwater > Lake | place: Crystal Bog, Wisconsin, USA...
GTCAGGGCCCTACGCAGGGTACTTCCCAGATTGGTGCGGATACATTAGATGTAACTGGCTCGGGCGAGTTCGAGTCTGGTGTGAACTACCTGCTCGCGAAGGTCATTCTGGATTCCGGTATTCGTTGCGAGGGCAAGAACCCGGTGGAGGTTGCCAAGCTCCAGCTCAACGGCCAGGACCGGTTCACTGAGCGGGAGGGCTCTTACTTCGACAAGGTACAGCCTTTCCAGCACCACTCTCGCACGCCGTCGACGGGTATCAACGTATACTCGTTTGCGCTGCGGCCTGAGGAGCACCAGCCGTCTGGCACGTGCAACTTCTCGCGTATCGACAAGGCGACGCTCCAGCTGACGGTGTCCATCAACACCGTAACTGGCTCTCGTACGGCCCAGGTGCGCGTGTATGCGCTGAACTACAACGTACTGCGAGTAATGTCTGGTATGGGCGGACTTGCGTATTCCAACTAATCGTTTGGGTAGTCGATCTACTCAAAAACGAAAAGGTATTTACATAATAATAATATGTATAAAATAAATGTGTAAAGCAATACTTGAACAAGGTATTAATTCGGGAAAACAGTGTGATCGTCCCAATTTAGATAATGAGTATTGTGGAAAACATCAAAAACAATTTCTTCTTGAAACTGGTCTGAAAGCTGGCAAGAAGAAATGTTCAACTCATAGATGTATTGAACTTATCAATACTGAAAAATATTGTGAGAAATGCGAATTGAAGCGAAAAGACCGAAAGTTGTGTATAGCAATCTTAGAACAGCAGGAACATAAGGGAACACAATGTAAAAATAAGGCATCTGACAGAGACTTTTGCGGAATTCATATTGAAAGAGCTAAAATACTGACTCGAGCAAAAGAACTAGGAGTACGGATTTGCGATGATGGAAGACGTGCTTGTAAAAATGAAACGATTGGAGAAAGATTACACTGTGAAGTATGTTTAAAAAGGGAACGCGTTCGTGAGAAAACAGAATATGATTTGCGAAAGGGTCAGTTAGTATGTTTAACATGTAGAGTTGATATCGATGAAAATGTTGTGGGGTTTCGTAAAGATATTCAAAAATGTAAGGAATGTTATGAGAAATCAAAAAAAATTGAGCGTGAAAGACATCCTAGATCTGATCGTAATTATTTACAAGAAAGGTTTGCGAATTTACAAAGACATTACAATGAATATGTTCGTGGATCAAATAAACGACATATCGAGTTTGAACTTACTATTGAAGAATTTGATATAATTGTGAATTCACCATGTAGATATTGTAAGCATTATGTTGAATATGAATCGGGTGGAATAGATCGTATTAATAGCGATATTGGATATATAAATGGTAATATAGTTCCTTGTTGTGAATCGTGTAATATGATGAAGGGTTCAAAAACGCAGAAGGAATTCCTGGATTGTATTCATAGAATTAACGAACATTTTATAGAATGTGATGATACGGTTATAGACACTAAAAGAAGTTTTATACGTAAAAATGAGATAATTTATATGTATAACAATGGACTATTTCCTCAATATATCGAATGGTGTAAATCTGATAAACGAACAACTGCTTTTATTGAAAAATTAGAAGCGATTGGCGTTGGTAAAACAGAAATTGAGTTGCGGAATTTACTAAGAAATGCCATTCGATGCGATGTAAATTTTAAATCATTAAATACACGTCAACGTATATCCAGGAAAGAGTTATTTGGATTAATTGAACGTAAACATTATGATACTTGTGTCAGCTTATACGAAAGTGTATTTGGCAAAACAAACGGATTTCGAGAAGATATTCAGAATGTAAAAACTATGGAAGAATTGAATACTACGTTGACTAAACACCAAAATAAACGCAATAGATAAGTATGGAAAACAACTTCTTCAAAATCAGTATCAATTCAAGAAAAATTTGATTCAGCCTTAAAGAAACTTAATCAACTTTATGAAATACATTCACATTTAAAAGTGTAATGCCATCGTTTCATGTATTGATTGCTAAAATTGGGCGAGCTCGTTGCAGACTTTATTAGATTCATTGCTTCCACAATTAAATCCTATAGATCATGTAACCATTGTTTTTGATGATACAATATAAGTTATACTGTTTGAAAGAAGAATCTTTTTTGATGCAGTTCTTATTTTATTTAACAAATTAAAATCCTCATACATATGTGGTTCAAACTGAAATCCTTCATGAAACAAACTTGTTTTCATGGAGAATGAAATACCTACTTTTCCAAGTATGAAATTCTTAGAATCTTTTGGGGGAAGTGTTGCAGTTTCTTCTAACTTTTGTGTTCTTATGTTAATTTTTTTTGAAGAATAACCTTCATACATCATTCGAAAAATAATCACATCATTTCCATTCTTTTCAGATAAAAAACATTCAACATAATTAGGAGTTATAACATCATCGTCGTCTACAAACCCAATCCATTCAGTTGTGACATGTGTCATACCGGCATTTCTTACATATCCTGCACAATTACTATACCCTATTTTTTCTATTTTCATACATTCAATTCTCGAATCATCTGAAATAATTGGATCTACACCATCAAATATAACTATAGCTTTCCAATTTGGATTTGTTTGATTTTTTAATGATTCTATTGTTCTTTGCAATGTTGGCCGTCGTATAGAAGGAATTATAAAAGTAATTTGTGCCATTTTATTAATGCAGTATTTTCTAATTCATGGAATTGATCCTTCAAGAAATTCATTTATGGAAAATCAGTTTTCAAAATATGGAGTTTCGAATGTTATATGGATAACGTATCCAAACAAAAATGATCCTCTGCCAAATGTATGTACAAATCCAACTCTTCCAAAAGGAATGATAGCATGTACATATAAACATTATTTAGCATTGAAAGATATTGTTGAAAAAGGTCACGAACATGCAGTGATAATGGAAGATAATATTGAATTTCGTGGAAATGTTCCTGAAGCTCTTTCAAGATATTTAAAAGATTTACCAGAAGATTGGGATTGTGTATTTGATAGTGATTTTTTAGGATTAAAAACACTTGATGATATTGTTCCGAATATATCTGTTTATAAACAACCATATGGTACGTATCAAAATGTAGTATATTATACTGCTAAATATAGTAGACTTCAAAAGGAAAAGAGGGGTGTTGCAAAAGGTGCACATTTTCTATTTTTAAATCAGAAAGCGGCGAAGAAACTTTATGAAAACTTCTTACCTTTTCACGAATGTTCAGATCATCATTATAATATATTATTTGAAAAATTGAATATGAATGTTTATTGGGCTGAACCACCAAATGTTCATAAAATTGATAGACCTTCTACTTGGAAAGACAATGTAAAGTCCTGAAGAAAATTGCATCGTTGAAATGTAATGGATGAAACCCACTGTAAATATGTTGGTTCATTTGCTCTTTTAAAATCAGCAACACATCATTCTCCAATTCCTATTTCAGATTTTAATGGATTTAATCCTGCTTGGTATTCGAATCTTACCTCTGGTTCTATTCTCCATGTATGCTCGCAGGCTTTACCAGATTTCGTAAAGTTTATGCCTGAAATAAATGTTCCATTCAAATTGCTAACAAATAATTCGGATATGACAATTCCTGATGATTTTAATGAATCGGATAAAATTTTGAATAATCCTCTTTTGATAAAATGGTATGCACAGAATTGTATTGGAACGCATGAAAAACTGGTAAAGATTCCGATTGGATTAGATTACCATTCCATGCGTCCTTCTGGTAAGAAGCGAGTATGGGAACAACCTGAAAAGCATCTTTGGGGTATTAAGAAATATGCAACCGAACAAGAATTAGAACTTATGTCTTTTAATAAAACACCTTTTTGGAATAGACAAGTAAATGCTTATGCAAATTTTCGCTTAGCTATGAACACTCGGTGGGGTGAAAAGAGATACGTTCAAGACAGAAAAGATGCATTAAATGTTCCAAATGTTTACCACGAACCAACATGGGTTTATCGCAATGTATGTTGGGAACATATGAGTCAATACGCGTTTGTTATTTCTCCTCAAGGGAATGGGTTGGATTGTCACCGAACATGGGAAGCACTTTGTCTTGGTTGTATTCCTATAGTCAAAACTTCAGGATTAAATTCATTGTTTGATGATTTACCGGTATGGATTGTGAATGAATGGTCAGAAGTCACACAAGAGAATATGGTGAAAAAGATAGAAGAGTTTAAAAAGCCGTTTAATTATGAAAAATTAACACTGGCATACTGGCGAAATATTCTAGCTCAATGATAATGGAGATTAAGTTTGGAGAACTTCTTGAAGAAGTAGCTGAAAAACATCTAAGCCGAAATGCTATTGAGAAAGAGTTGAAATCTAGTGTTGGTGGTGCAAAGCATCTGAAGGTGTCTGCGGTAGCGCCCGATTCTCTAGCAAAGGCTGCCGTAGTGAAGGTATCTGCGGATGAATTGAAGAAGAAAGCCGACGCGGATGCGAAAAAGTGGAAAGATATGAAAGATGTGGCGGGAGATGTGGCAGTAAAGGCAGCAAAAGCAGTTGCTTATGCCGGGGCTGCTGCAGGAATTGTAGCTGCTGCAGATCATATGTTTGGACAGGAACTATGTAGCCATTTCAAGTTGGCAGTCGTATCTGCTACACCCCTTCTAGCATCCATGCAAGCCCAATGTTCTGCAAATAGTCAAATATATCAGAATGTAATGAAACTTGCAGTAACTATAGCTGCTGCTCCTGCTGCAAAGGCGGGGTTAGAAACTGCACGTATTTTTGTGTCCGATGCAACTTTAAATAAAGTGAAGAATGGAATTAGTGATTTATTTGCTGATGTAAAACTTCCGAAAGCTGAAGCTGTAAAGGTTGAAGAAACCAAAGTTGAAACCAAGCCTGTTGTCAAAGAAAAAACAAAGGAAGAAGATGCAGAATATGAGCGGGAGATGGCAAAATATGATCCTGAATCTGAGTATTATGAGGGTGGTAAAAAACGGACTTTGAAACGAAAGTCCAAAAAGAGTAAGAAGATTCGGAAATCCAAAAAGACTTTACGGAAATGATTTGTCAATGTTATCCTGAATGGATGTTTTATGCTGTATGTATTTATCCTGTAATTGTTAGTTTTGCGTTGTACTATGAAGAGCGAAAGAATCAGGAATTACACCTTGAGATTAAAAACTTACAAAAGAAGTAAATGAAGACTCGTAAGGTTGGTACTCGCGCACAAGTCATGCATGGAAGTGCTGAAAAGACGAAGGGTGGTCTTACCAAAGCTGGTTTGAAATATAACAAGTATGGACGTATTGTTTCTCGTAAAAAGAGTGTACGAGGAGTAAAGGGATTTTAAACGAATAAATGAATGAAGGAAAATGCCGGAGTTCATTGTAGAAGCTAAGACGGTACAGACTAGTGCTATACGCACCCTAACTGAGGCACTAAAGTGTATCTTAGTTGAGATGAGCCTGATTTTTGATAAGGAAGGTATTCGTATGGTTGCTATGGATCAGACACGTACTGTTCTAGTCCATTTGCGTCTATATGCTGACAAGTTTGAGAAATACTATAATGCTGGACCCAAACTTGTAATTGGAATCAATACTGACCATTTGTACCGTATTATCAAGACTGCGAGTAATGATGATACTATTACTTTTTATATTGAGAAAGATGATCCTAATACGTTTGGTATTTTGCTAGAGGATGGAGAGAAGAAGCAGGTAACTCGTTATAAGCTCAATTTGCTTGATCGTGATGAGCCAGATATTAGTTTGCCGGATACTGAGTTCTCTACGCATATTACGATGCCTTCTCTAGATTTCCAGAAGATTTGTCGTGATATGACTTTGCTTGGTGCAAAGACGGCTGAAATTCAGAATGTATCATCTTCTTTAACGTTTAGCTGCAAGGGACATTTCGCATCGCGTACAACGGTGATGGGAGATTCCGCAAATGAGTTTAGTATTCAAAAGAAGGAGAACGATATTGTTACAGGTACGTTCTCATTGCCTCATTTGGTTCTATTTACGAAGTGTACCAATTTGTGTAATAATTTGGAAATTCATATGAAGAATGGATGGTTTATGATGATTCGGTATGTAGTTGCCAACCTCGGCGATATTAAACTTTGTTTGATGCCTGTATCTGTTTAATTTCAAAGTTCATTATAATGTCGCTGAAAGATACTACTTTGCGGTCAGTCGTTTTCGGAGCAAAAGATGTATCGGTTCTACCCAGTCCAGATGGACAGATGATATCGGCAAAACAAGTTGATAAAACTCTTTTTGATAGTTATGAACATGTTTTGAAAGTTATGGCTCAATGTTCTCGTGCAGTATATTGCGATACAGGTATACTTCGCGAAGTTGTTTTGGATCCTATTTTTGGAAGTGCTGATAATACATTAGTAAATCAGAAAATAACTGAAATTGATACCAAATATAGTTCATTACGCCGAACTCCTTGTGCTAGCCCTCCTGGAAAAGAAGGACGTCCTATGCAATCCTATTTGATAAATCAATCTCTTGCAAATACCCCTCGGTTTGGACGTTATGTTTCTAGTCCTAGTGATTTTACATTTATGTTTCTTTCAGGATCTGTATTGTCTGCAAAAATACCTTTTATTCAATCAACTGACTTAGTGTTGTCATTCAAAGGTTCTAGTACAATGAAAAATTTCAAACACGATTTATATTCTCAATTCACACCTGCAGATTTAAGTACGGTTATGCCACCTGGAACTCAAATGTCTACACCTATTGCAGGAAAAAATATAGTTCCTGCATCTTTTGTAAAACAAATAGTAAAAAACTGGCCATTTTTAAAGCAAGGGTTGGATGAATTTAAGCCTAAAAGGTTATTTGTCACAGGACATTCACTCGGAGGAGCATTTGCTACTTTATTTGCGTTTATACTTGCTGAAACACGATCAAGTTTTCCTACAGTTCAATCTATACACTTAGTTTCATTTGGAGCTCCTACAACTTTAGGAGATGGTGCGCGCAATACATTTAATGCTCATTTGGATAGTGGATTTATAACATTAGATCGTTTGACTTCGGTTGGTGCACTCTCAAAAATACCAGATATTATTCCATCAGTTCCTGTTGGATTTACCCATCCAGGATTCCAACCTTTGCGTACTGAACTTTTCCCTGAAAAGAAGACTGGTAGGGCATACCATCTTGAATCAATTCGTAAAGTATTTCAAGTAGGTGGAGTATTTGGTATCGGACCTGAGAAAGCTAAATACGAACAGAGTACGAAAATGCATATGCCAAATAAGATAGTTGTATCTGCATACAATAAATTAGTACAGGCATTTGCTCATGCAGAATATCTTGGTATGACATTTTTAGGAGGATTTCGTTTAGCAGGTATGAAAAATCCTGGATTCAAATCTTCTGATGGAACAGCAAATACATTTTTAGCTGATTTGTTTAATGATGGTATCAATTTCACCTATGTTTCGGGTGTAATTGAACCTCAGGATGTTGCTCCTGAACCAGATGAAGCAAATGTTATTGTTCCAAATGGTACTCCTACTGTTGGAGCACGAAGGACATATCGTTCAAATCCACACAGACGCACCAATACTCGTTCGAAGAAACATAGAACTTCTCGCAATAAGCTCAAGTCCAAGTAAACTAACAATAATTGTACCAGTTATTAAAGTGAAACCCATACGGGTCTCTTTCATAAGTGGGATTCCAAATAATTTCAATAGAATATCAATACCTTCATCAGATGTCTGTAAAAGTTTATTTTCAATCATTGTTGCAAAACAATTTTGAAGAAATATATGTTGAAGCCAAACTACTAAAACAATACAAAACATCATAAACTGAAACCAAAATACAGGATAAATTGTATGAGATACAACTACCAAAACTACAATTGTAGTAGCAACAAGAATATGAACTACGTAGATTATACGTCCAAGAACTTCATCTGTACTAGCAATCCAGCTATAAATAAATCGAAAAAATGATTCTATATTACCAATAATTTCCATTGATCTTACTTACGACGAGATTTATGGGCTGTATACGTAACATCATCTCCTACAGAAAATGTAGGCATCTTATTATTTAAACATGTGCGATCATGTATAGAAGTTGTATTATTCCAAATTTTTACGATAGAGAATTGACCCTTTGGAGATACAGTAATTCCAGTTAATACATCTTTCTGTTTTACAAGCAGTTCATTCAAAACACAATGAACCATAAGATCAACAAATACTTGCTGAATATGAAGAATATCTACCTTTTTTGACCACGAACCACCATTCTCATTTTCAGGACATTCCCAAAGTGGTTTATATCCTGCTTTCATAAAGAAGAACATTCCACATTCCCAAGCATCTTTTGGTATAGAATTCACTACAGACCAGAATTGTTGAGGTGTAGTTAGATCAGCAATCCGAACATAACCATTCATAGAATAATCATGGTTTTCGGGGTCGTGGTACCACAAAATCCAGGATGTCTGGAATTTTGTAGTCTCGGTCCCCATTATATATAATCACAATCACAGTTTGTCTAAAACGGAATTCGTTTTTCAAGCATTAGTATAGTATGGCGACTCTTCTGGAAATGTACGCTCTTCGCTCTTGCGTAATCGCACTTCCATCCTCTGTACTAGATGCTATTGCGAAACTTCGTCGCAGTCCAATGGCATTCAAACCTTTTCACAAACCTTCTCGTCGCCCTAAAAATGATAATTGGCGTGAGAAGTTGTTGGTAGATATGGTACGCAAGGTTCGTGAACGTGAAGATCCTGAATACTCTGAAATCTTTGCTATTTTCAACAAAATCACAAAATCATCAATGGAAAAACTATCCGCACAAACGGTAGAATTTATGAAAAAACGTGATGAGATCTTTCGTATGCGTGTATGTACTCTATTGTTTGACAAGGCAATTACAAATCATTCATTCGCAAGTGTTATGGCAGATTGTTGTTTGATTATCTCAAAGTCGTTTCCTGAACTGATTGATGATTTGGAAACACAGATTGCGATGTTTGATACACTTTATGATATGACTGAAACCCTAACTTGTACGAATGAGAATCTAATTGAATGGACGAAGCAAAAGGAACGTCGTCGTGGATATGCAAAGTTTGTAATGGAATTGAATATTCGTGGTCTTGTTCTTGAAGAGTTGGTACAGAATGGTGTAGCAGATATGTTAGTAGAACTTACAACCTTACTAACTCAAGACAAGTCCGAACAGACTGATGAAAATATTCATCAATGTGCCGTATTTCTTTATGAAACTGGAAAACTTCTGAACTCAGTAAATTCACGTACTCTGCTGAAGGGAGGAATTGAGAAAGTTCTTGTAATGCGAATGCCAATGAAAAGCAAGTTCAAGCTCGAAGATGCGTTGAAACTAGTATCCTAAAAAACCCAGAAAGAACAAATGTCCACCCCTAGCACTCTCCCTTCAGCGAGTGTTCTACTACGGGCTGCTCAGGTTGCTATGGAACAGGACAAGCCTATTTACCTAGATTATTATGCCGATAGTGTTGCGAAGACTTGTTGTATTGGTGTAAATGATGCTGAGAAGTATCTCGTAAAGAACGAGAGTGAGTATACGTCCACTATTCAAAGCGTTTTTAAATGTGAGACTTGTTACATTGTTATGACTGAGAATTCTTTGTATATTGTATCTGCGGAAGTCCCGATTAAGAAGATTGTTGCTCCTCCTACTGAGTGAATTAGAGACAAGTAAATCAAATATGTAATGGAAAAAGATTTTCTTGTAGACCTAAGTTTTCCTCCACCTCATTATATTCTTTTTGAACCGTTGAACGATAAGAATATGTTGAAAATATGGAAAGAATATAAAGAAAAACATCCTTGTGAATATGAAGTTCTTGATGCTTCAATCAATCATTCTGTTGAAACATTTGCGCCTTGGATTGAAAATTGGATGAGTAGGTTTTCGAAATCCCGTTTTCGTGTCCTTTTAATTTTACATTCTGAATTTTTGACTTTTTCTTGTCAGCAAATACTACGCAGATTACTTGAACAAAGATCTTTTAAGTGCCGTGTATGGTTTCATGTAGAAGATCCTACAGGAATACAACCTGCTATACAAAGTCGGTGCGTTATAAAACGAATTCCAACTGATATTCACATAGCACAAATAAAAACTTTGGAATAAATAATGGCGCGTAAAACTTTGCATCGCAAAGCTCGAAAGAATCGTCGCACTCGCAGGGGCGGTGGATATCCGGATAAGCGGCTTGTTATACGTATACCAGAGATGAACCCTAAGAATGCACAAACAATCAAAAAGAAGATTATGGATACGGATTTTTTCCAAGAGTCGTTGAGTGAAATACCGGGTCTGGCATTAAAGGTATTTCCTAGCGAGAAGCTTATACTTGTAGTCATTCCAGATCCAAAGGGAAGGGCGGGACCCCAATTTGATGCAGATGATATGCTTGAAGTATTCGAGGAATTGGAGGATCTAACATTTGAAGTCGTTGAGTATCCTTCTGGTCTTGGAAAACGTCCCGTAAATCGGACCAATCTAGCACCATACAATCAGTATTACCATAAGGTCCATGGTCCTCTTGGCACCGACAACAATCCGAGATCCAAAAAAGTTACTAGGTCTGATTCTACTGATGAAAGTATGACTTAAAACGAATATTCAGATAACAAACAAGTAAAAGTATAATGAAGGTTGACGTCTATACAGATGGTGGTTGTAATAACAACGGTAAAAAGAATGCCCAAGCCTCATACGCTTACTATTTTCCAGATCATAAGGCACTTTCGTTTGCTGCGAGAGTCCCTGATGACCAACCCCAAACAAACAACCGCGGAGAACTTACTGGAATTCTTGAAGCCGTCAAAAAAGCCCAGACATCGTTCCCTCCTGAAGAGATTGACTTGCATATTTACACAGATTCTGACTACTCCAAAAACTGCCTTACAAAATGGTTGACTGGATGGATGGCAAGGGGATGGAAAACTGCTACAGGAACGGATGTAATAAATCGCGATTTAATTGAGAATATTTCAGGAAGGTTTCTGATGTTTCAATCGTATACAATCACACACGTTCGTGCACATACAGGTGGTGATGATGAACAAAGTCGTAATAATCATATTGTTGATCGTATGGCGTCTCGCGTATTAAATCCCGAAGAGACAAAAATTATACATGCTACTGGAGTATCAAACGTAAAAGGACCGCTACAAGTTATGGGTCCAGCAGTTACTGAAACTGAATTATATGGATGGTGTATGGAAAATCTGAAAGAATTGGACGCTTCAGCTTTGAAGAGTGCAATTCTAAGTGCATATACGAAAACTATGAAACAAAACGGATATGATGTTATTAAACAGAAACTTCATAGGACAACAGAGTATCGTTTAAATAATACCAATCTAACTATAGATAAAATATGATCGTAGCATATCACTTTTGGTCGCCGACTTGTGGACCTTGTAAGGTTATTAAGCCTGCTATTGAAGATTTGAAGGAAGAATTTCCACAGGTTTCTTGGGTTACAGTAAATACACATGATGATGAACTAAATCTAGCAAAGCGACTAGACGTTTCAGTTGTACCTACAATTGTAGTTGTAGCAGAGAAGAATGGAGAAATTGTATATAAGGAAAAACATTCAGGTACTGCTATGGCTTCTTATTATCGTATTTTGCGAAACGCAGTTCGTCAAGCGTAGGGGAGAAGATTAGGGCTAGCCGCATCAGTGGAGAACCATGCACCTAATCCAAACGAAATTCCTAAAGCAGTAGCCAAAAGGTCATTAAACAACGGAGAAGAAAACAGACCCACGCTAGGAGAACCAGATAGGGTTTGAGCCAACATAGTTAGAATAAATGTAAGTACAGTTACGATTGCCATAAAGGGATTCTTATCTGCATTTTTGACTAAATAATCAAAATGGTAGTATGTCAGAACAGAAGCAGACGAAGCGGTCCACATAGGAGTAAAATTAGGATGCCCAAAGAATCCGAGTATATATTGAATTAGTAAAGTTATTATGATAGTATGGACTGCAACTAAAGAAGCGATACTATACCGGAACTGTAGAGTAAACATATCCATTACGAACCCCCAAGCAAGAATCGTATAAGGTAAAAAGCTGAATATTTTGGCTATAAGACCAACAATACCACCTACAACAGCTCCTCCTACACCACCGAATAGAATGGCTACTAGAATGACTCCTAGAAATAACAAAGAACTATATAGAGCAGCATAGCCAGGACCATACGCTGACATCTTTATCATTTCAATAAGAATATAAACTTAATACAAATGGCCGATCCTGCTCCGGCAAATACACCTGATCCGACTGTAGGTACTCCAGCAACTATTGATGTAGCCGCATCACTAAATTCATTGATGCCAGGACAACAAAAAGTCCCACCAAAAGTACCAGACACCCCTCCCCCGCCAGCTGAAGGACCAGTTATTGTAACACCAAATCCTCCTACCGATACAACTCCTCCTCCTGGTGACAATGGAGCCCCTCTCGCACGTCCCCCTCATATTCCTCCACCAAAAAAGCCATTTTCGTTTCAAGATGTTTTTATTAATATTTTATTTTTAGTTCTTTGTGTTATTGGCGGTTACTATGGATGGATAATGGGTCAGGAATATGGTCGTAGTTATTTATTATACGTTCAATCCTATGGTCCTTGGATTCGTAGTTGGATAACAAGTCGGCATGTTCCTACGAAATAACACGGCGATCGCGTACATCCCACTCTTCATTCTTCCAAACACTTTCCTCTTCCTTTTGTTGTGCGTCTTGCTCACGCTTAATCTCTCGCTCATTCTTCTCTTCAATTGAAAGCTCGGGGCGATACTTTGTGCGATCAACCAGCGTCCATTCATCACGAACTGACTCTGGCTTCTCCTCATAGTCACGGTAAATCGGACCCTCGTAGTAAGTGCGACGAAACTCACCAACAAACCCGAAATTGCTATTCAAAGCTTCACGGCGTTCAAGTTCCTTTTGCATTTCATTTCGGTACTTCTGTTCCTCTTCCTGCTCGGTGGTCTGTTTATTCCATTCAGTAGCAAGAGATGAAAATGTTTTGGTCCATGTCTTGTTTACAGGTTTCGGAGATCCCAGTACGGGGAAATCCTCGGGAATCTTGTCAAGCTTCTTGTGCGGAGCCTTGTACATTTTGTTACTATACTCCACTTTCAAAAACCAAATTCGTTTTCGGGAAAAACGAACTTAAATCATCAGTACTAGAAATAGTAAAGATGTATGGGGTAAGCATTGCCTTGAATGGGGCTATTTCTGAGTTTCAAATTCCACCAAAGACAAAAGATGTACTTGAATGGATTCGTAAGAAAAATCGTGGTATTGTATTCCAAGGAAAACTACAAGATCCATCAAAAGAAACACGTATGCTAAGTATCTTTGCTTCTATTTCTGAGGATGATGAAGTTGTGAATACTCATATGCTTCCATCTCCATTTGATGAGGAAGTATACAATAGTGTAATTATTGTTCTTGCGAGTGAAAACGATGAAGATGATTCGTATCTTCCTTCTATATCATCCTATTCACCTCTACGTTCTCACGAATATGAAACACTTTATCAAGAATGGACGTTTGCGAATGATGAAGATGAAGAGATGCCTGATGAAGATGAGGATGTAGAACCTGAGATCTTTGAGGAACCTGAGGAAGACATCGTAGTTCGTCCAGCACCAAAGCCAGTTACACAGGTTGCTATGCGTAATGTATTTGTAGATTGTGCGATTCGTGAAAAGATTATTGACAATTTTGAGATTCTATTTAAATCAAAAGATATGGCTGTAGAGTTTGAGAAACATATGCTTCAAAATGTAGTAGATATGGCAAAAAAAGATAACTATGAAGTAGATTGGTCAAATCGTACTTTCTGGAATATGTATCGCAATCGTGCAATTTCACTCTATGAAAATATCAATCCATCAAGTTATGTGAAAAATGACCAAAATCTTCTTGAGAAAATTCAGAATGGACTTTCACTAAAAATCGTAGCAGAAATGACTCCTATTGATCTATGTCCTTCACGTTGGAAATCTGCTATTGAAAGGATTATTGAAACTGAGAAGAAACTATATACTTCAAAGAACGCTTCAATGTTTATGTGGTGTTCTCAGTGTAAGAAGAAAGCAAAGTGTGATTATTATCAACTTCAGACAAGGTCAGCAGATGAACCTATGACTACATTCGTAACATGTTTGGAGTGTACGAAGAAGTGGAAATTCTAAACTATATATAATGTGGAAGTATGAATCTCCTCCTTTTGATGAAAAAGATAGAAAACTTCTAAAATACCTTGAAAAGCGTACCAATAAAAAAACAGCACTAAATACTGTTCGTATACTAAATTTACATAAATTTTTGGTTTCACAGAATTTCAAATCAGCAAAAGAAGTACAAGAAAGCGCATATCGTGGAAAAACTCCTATATTCACTCCAAAACAATCAAAAGAAATTTTTCATTTACTAAAGAAGTCTGGTGGTTCACACGGTGGAAGTTCCGAAAGCGCTCTAATTTTAGACAAAGGTGTTCGTATTCTTATTACATATATTCAAAGTTGGCTACCCGATATGATTACAGGACCTATAAATGGCGCGTATGAATATATTACAATTATCAAAACATTAAAGCAATCACCCGAATATGGGCCATTGGTTGAAATAGGGCTTAGTACTGCTTCCAATGCTATCAAAACTACAATGGTTACTGTAGATGATGTAGCGACAAGTGCTGCGGGGCCATTTGGATTAGTTGTTGAGGCAGGTACAGGAATCGCTGGGCTTTTGGTTGTAGCAAGTCATATTATGGCTGATGAATTGGGTGAAGCTACATTGGCTGCATTTCTTGCCATACCTGTAATTGGCCCTCCATTATATGATATCGCCCAATCAACTGGACGTGTGTTACATAAGGCAGCCGAAAGACGTAGTGAAATTGTTGATTCAACACGTGGATTTCTAGGTGACGGATGGGCTGAAACGGCAGACTCATATCTTCCAAGTCTGGATGGATTAGAGGAAACTACAAAAGATGCAGATGAAATAGAGAAAAAAGGAGCAAAACGATTTTCAACTAGAAGACGTAAACCATCTAAATGGAAGCGGTCGGTTCGTCGGTAAAAAGCTGGGTGGAACTAGATAATGAAGAAAAAGCTTTGCGTCTTCGGATTGCTGAAATCAAAAAACTAAAAACTGAAATGAATGGTTCTATTTTGACATTTATGCGTGAGAATGAAGTTGATAATTTCAATTTGGAAGAAAGTGGTAGTATGACACGATCTACTCGCACAACTCGTCCTCCGCTAAAGCGATCAGAACTACGAACACAACTTTTGCTATTCTTTCCCGATCAACAGGATAAAGTTGTAGAGTTTTTGAAATTTATTGAAGGTGAACCAACACAAAAAGAAGTCATTACTCGTCGTGTTCCTAGAAAGAAGGCTTAATTGTCTCCAAAGCTCTTTTTGATACAACATTCAAATTTGACCAGATTTCTTGCAATTCATCCCAATTCCTTAATTCCATCTCAAACAATTCACCATAATACATATTTGTGCGCGACGCAATAGTCATACACAATTTTGTAGGTTCATGAAAATGTAACATATACAAATCACGCATATGAATTACCATATTCATATCACGAAACGCACTACGATTCTCAAAAGGCATAACTTCTTCATTGAATTCACGAATTGCTGTATCTAAAGATGATTCGTCTACAGATTCTTTAGCTCCTTTTACAATCCCATACCGAAATCCTCTATCCAAATACCGAAATCTTGCTCTTGTATGTCCTGGATAAATATCTGGTGTATCAAATTGAATACGCATACCATATTGTTGACTTAATGACTTACAAGTCTTGGTATAGTATGCCATATAATCACCTGGAAGATTGAATGTTTCATACTTTTTCATTTCAGGTCGAATATCTCTTAGAAACATTGACTCTTTTCCAATAAGAAACTTAATATCATGATTGACTTTTGCTGTTACAATTACAATCGCCATTTTGCTAAAGCTTCACGAGCAGCCCATTGTTCTGCCTGTTTCTTTGTTGATGCCTTACCTGTTCCTAGAATATTCGTTGAGTCCATTACATTCATCGTGTAAAGTCCGTTTTCAAATGAAACCATCTGATAGTTTGGTGTAGTATGATGAATAGATTGAAATACTTTCTGAAACTGTTCTTTGAAATTACGATTATTCATCAAAATCTTAGGTATGTCAATATACATTTCAATCATAGCAACAATAAATCCCGATACAAGTTTGAAATCATTATCTGAATCAGTCCACAAAGCACCAATAAAAGCTTCAAAGATATCACCAAGTTTTTTCAGATTGGTACGTCCCATACAAATATCTTCATTATGTCTTGAAATGATATAGAAAGCGTCCAAACCAATTTTCTGAGATAATTGACCTAACATTTCATTACAAACAATCTCTTTCTTGAGATCGGTTAGAAATCCTTCTTGTTCTTCAGGAAATCGAGTCATAAGATATGTTGCGGTAACAGCGCCCAAAACAGAATCTCCCAAATGTTCAAGACGTTCATATGAATCATCAAATAAGTCAAGACAATCTGCGGGCTTCGGTGATAGCTGTGTGGTTTCTCCTGTTGGTGTTGTATACTCTTTACGCTTCACATATGAAGAATGGACCATTGCAGTCTGGAAAATGTTTGCATGACGAACTTTGAAAGCACATTTGTGTCTTGAAAGAACTTTTTCAACATCTTCTACTCCAAATACTCGATTATTGGGATTGAATGGATTGTACGCCATCTTACTTACGATTACGACGAGTTTTCCGAGTCCGTTTCCGACGAGCAGCAGATTGGACTGGGGCAAGTGATGGTGCGGATGCCCCTGGAGAAGTTACAGTGAGTTCTTGCTGTACTGCTCCGTTGAGTTTTGACCAATTTGTAAGAAAGTTCGCTGCGTGATCGGGGTGATTGGTCTTAAGAGAACGCAAAGCAGTGCGTAGACCTTCCTCTAGCTTCGGCTCGTACTGTTCAACGAGTGCGGGTAGTTTAGAAGTTACAGTGTTGAGAATAAATGCCATTTACTTATGCTTACGATTTTTTCTAGACTTCGTATGGTTTTTACGATTTTTACGGACACGATATGTTCTTCCTCTTCCTTGTGGTGAAGGGGCTCGTTCTGCAGTTCGTATAGTATCTGTTGTTGCTACTGATGTTTCCGATGTTTCTCCTTGTCTTAATTTATCAAGAATTCTTAAGAAT
>Ga0208497_1000536_pt1 | contig 17233 bp, 17 predicted proteins | sample CryBogCBE25Aug07_FD_184555 | JGI IMG/M metagenome (GOLD analysis project Ga0208497, IMG submission 184555) | Freshwater microbial communities from Crystal Bog, Wisconsin, USA - CBE25Aug07 (SPAdes) | ecosystem: Environmental > Aquatic > Freshwater > Lake | place: Crystal Bog, Wisconsin, USA...
CGTTTTTACTCCACAATGAGCATGGCTTTAAACAAGCTCCTCTTGAAGAGATTACAAAAGAAGCGTATGATGCTTTAGTTGGTTGTACAAAGCTAATTACCAAGGTGGAAGATGCTTCGTTTGAAGGCGACCTAGAATGTGCTGGTGGAGTATGTCCAGTTAAATAAGTTACGAGGGAAAGCGTCCACTAAGGATTCTTGGTGGTAATCGACTTGCAAGTACGTTAGTACCTCACCCTAATTAGGAGAAAGATATGATTGATAAACAAGATTTTATGTTAGGAATGCAACGTTTGAATGAAGTGCTTAACTTAGCTGATGAAGTTCAGCCTTTAGTGATGAAGCGTTGCATGGAAGATACTGCAAGCTTTGATGAGATGGACCCATTAGAATTTATTGTTCTGTGGAATGACATTAAAAAAATGCTAACACCTATTAATGACAAAATGCTGGAGCTACAGACTATTTCTATGTTTAGAGAACTACAGCCACCTAATTACCCAGACCCTGAACAGGTCTTGTAAGTTTCCTTGAAGTTGTGATTTGATGGCCTATCTTCGGATAGGTCTTTTTTATTGTAAAGTTAAAATTAATTATTGTAAAGTTAAAGGTGAGGGGTTACAAACTCGCCTGCCAATTCGTTGGTGCCCTAGTTAGAAAGACGGAAAATCACTAGGTTCTTGATGCCCTCATGCCGTCTTAACTTATTTGATACCTACTTGTTCATTAATCCACTTCTGAAGCTCTACTACTTGAGCTGTGGTTTCTGCACATTGTCCAGCAAGAACATTGTAGGCGGAGATAACATCAGTGACGCTGGGGGCTGTGGAAAGTCCTGACACTTTACTGCTACTGGGGTTGTTCCACACGCTAGTAGACTTATAGTAGCTACGAATAGCAGACAGTTTAGCTTCATATTCATCTTGAATTCCTTTTGTAACTAACGTTTGTTGTTTCGTGATTGATTCGACTTTTGCTTCTTGCGTTTTGGCGAGTAATTCAGTCTCTTGTTTGAGAGATACATATTTACTATTACCAATATGATACCCAAAGTAAAAAACACTACATAAAACCACAGTAAAAAGTCCAGCTTTGACATAAGTTAATATTGATAATGGAAACATTATCTATCTTCCAAAGGTTTATTAGTGGTAGCCCTAAGATAGCTAATAATGATACCTATAAGAAACATAGATACACTATAGACTTTAGGGTCTAGTAAATCTTGAATGTATGAAGAGTTATCGGAAATAGCACCTAGCAAGAACAGTAGTCCTGAGAACCACATTGTTCTTGAACGTAACATTCCATGAAGTTTACGTTTCATATTATCCTACGTAAGTTGCATGAAGAAAGCAGTCCTGCTCAGCACGTCTGCGTTTAAGAATACCTGATACTTCTTTACCACCTGCCATAGACCATTTAGGAAACTCTCCTGAAGCAGCTACTTTGTTACCAGTTTTAATTAGTTTAAGTAAAGTAGAACGCTGAAAAGCACCTACTCCTAAGTTATACACAAAGGATACAAGAGCATCAAACTCATTTTGCTCAAGCTCTACACCACAAGAGTTTACAGCTTGTTCAGCAGTATGTAAGTCTTTACGGAGAAGCTCTGTAGATTGTCCCATAGTAATAGGAGAACCTTGTACAGTACCATCTCCAGGAATCATTAGATGACCATAGCCTACTGTCCATTTACCTACAACATCTTGATAAGGCATACTACGAAAGCCTTCAAAAGATTTAATCTGTTCAATACCTTTGTCAGAAGTTCTCATGTTGCTGCTGTCTGTGAAGTTAAAATACCGTTAGTAAAAGTCATGCTACCATTAGAGCCTAGCGTAGTTAGCTTAGCTGTAGTAATCGTCCCAGAATAGCCAGTAGGTTTATGCTTAATGTAAGAAGGACTAGTTGTGACTGTCTGTGTCCAGTCTGCTTGTACTTGAGTAATACCAGGGATACCTGTAATAGTACCGCCAGTGATGTTGACATTAGTAGAGTTTTGCTGAGCCATATCACCAAGACCAAGGTTACTTCTAGCACCTGCTGCAGTAGAGGACCCTGTACCGCCTTGCAAGATAGTCCAAACATTACCTCCTGTCTGGGCTTTCTGAATGTAGTTACCTAAGTTACGAAACCATTCACGCCAACGAGGATTCTCTGAAATCTCATCTTGTGGTATTGGTGGTAAATTATTAGGAGCAGAACTAGGATTAACAGCCACTCTCAACTCCTTCAGCATAGCCTGCAGCTTGTAAGTCTTCTAAGTGCTTTTGTACTTTCTCACCGATGTCCGTTCTGTAAGCGATTGAATTTGGAATCTCAATCTTCTTCTTGATGGTGTCATAGACCTTGCAACGAGCATCTTCAATGGTTTCACCTAGTCCTACTACTGTGCAGACATAGTCACCTGCAGTAACAAACATAGGCTCATTCTCTTTGAGCTTACCATCAATCATTGCAGGACCTTTGCCCCACTGTACTTCACACAGGTGAACATCAGTAACAGCATCATCCATATCCATGCCCCAGATAGGATAACCAGAGTTCTCCTTCTTGGTTACTTGGCTATATGGATAATCAGGAATAGTAACAACCACGCCAGCAGCAATCTTACTAGACACACGCAGAGTATCTTCTCCGTTGATAAGGTCTAACATCCACTGAGCAGGGTCTCCCTTGTGTAGAGAAAGTTGAATATTAAAGAGAGGCCAGCCTGGACGCATTGTGAACTCTAAAGGCCATGCTTGACCTTGTTTGTCGATAATACAGTTCACATCGATGTAGCCAGTGTAGCCTAAACCATGAAGCATGTCTTCTAGTGGCTTGAGCATCTGGTCAGCCAGCTTAGAGTCTTGCGTATAGCGAACAATAGTACCTTGCTCGCCAGTAGTAACACCGAGTTCACCGTCCATGAGCTTCTTGTGTTCCCAAGACTCACAGAAGTTCTTAGAGAAACCACAAGCACCAAACCAACCGCCTACACCGAACTCAATGCCAGGACGAAACTCTTGCAGAATAAACTTGCCCTTGAGAGCATTCTTTTTCTTCCAACGGTTCAACATGTAAATCATATCAGCAGCAGACTTTGCTACATAAGATAAAGTCTTGTCTCCGTCACCGATAGGCTTAGACACAAAGCGACGTGGGTTCTCTTTCACATAAGCAATGGCTTCATCATACTTCTCGAAGGTACGACTTGGGATTGTCTTGATGCCAGCGAGATTAAGAATCTTCTCACCATGGTCACGCTCTTGTTCCCAACGATTAGTATCAATGGATGGTCCAAAGATAGGATAACCTTTATCACGATAACGCTCTAGTGCATGAATGTAGAATAAGTTATCTGTGCAGAACACGAGGTCTGCCCAGTTCATGTGGTCTTCCCAGTTGCTCACCCGTTTGATGAGACCACCATCGCCTACTTCAGAACGGCTACCATCCTTATTATGACGAATGAATAGACGTACTTCGTGTCCGTAGTCTTGGCTACGCAGGCCAAAAGAGAGACCGCAACCGCAGCCTGATTGGTCAATGATTAGTATTTTCATTCTTTTTTCTTACCGTAAACAGGGAGACCTAAAGTACCTAAGAGAGCACGTTTAGCACCTTCGCCTGTAGGAGCTGTAATAGCTGATTGTGCTTGGAAAGGAATAGCCATTTGACCGATAGCTTTAGCTTTACCTGCTATAGTCTTATCTTTCAAAGGACCTAGTCCAGGAACAGTACCTGTAGTAGTTACTATAGCAGCACGAGGAATAAAACCAAGCTTGTTAGTTAAAGTCTTTATAGGGTCTTTAACCCAGTGAATAGCTTCCATTGAGTGCTTAGCTAATTGCATGGATGTTCCATCTCTGAACTCGATACGAGTAGGGTCTTTATTTTCCCAGATGTCGTGTCCAGAAGTTGCATTGTTTACTATGTTCAATACTGTAGCATAAATAGCAGCGTTACGCAACTGATATTGACGTGCAAAGTCAGCTTCTAGTTTAGGATTCCAAAGACCTTTAAGACCAGAACCCTTGTTAAACATTGTCGTAAAAGCACGTAAGGTTGATACAGTCCAGTCAGGAGCAAACATCAAGAGCTGTAAGTTTCTACGTCCTGTCGGATTGAAAGCTGTCGCTGCAAGTTCTTTAGCAATCTTATTATTAGTACGTGCAGAAATCTCAAACCAATTTAAACTACCGAACGTATTATTAGCATAAGAAGAAATCTCTCGAGCTAAAAGTCTAGGGTCTACATCAGGATGGGCAAGCTTAGCTTCTTCTAGTTTTTTTAAAGCTATCAGTGTTTTAAAGCCAGTAGCAGCAAAGTCCCAAGTCAACTTATCAAAAGGCTTTAAGGTAATGTCTTCTACTTTACGTAGAGCCTTCTCAGTGATATTAGTATCTTTAATAGGACTATACTTATTCATTACCCAGTCAGCACCTCTGCCAATGTCAGATAAGATACCTCTAGAAACGTCTTCAGGAGTTTCTACAACCAAGCCTTCACGCAACAGCATGTCAACGTTATCACCTAGACCACCTTCACGTAAAGTCTTTAAAGCAGCCTTAGTTCCTGCAAAGCCTGTAGCAAGTTCTTTAGCAAACTTAATAGGGTCAGATAAAAGGAATGCTTCAGCCAAAGACTTAGCATGGAATAGACTACCAACCACGTTAGCACGTTTAGCAGCTTGAGAGACTGCATTCAAGCCTTTCATAATCATCCCTGGGTTCGTATTGTCAAATACAAACTTCATAGGAATAGCCATGTCAGGATGGAAAGCATAACCAGGCATCTGAGGATAAGTAACCCAGTCACGAGGCATAGGTTCTTTTTCTGTAATCTTCTGAGCTACAGGGTAGCCTTCAACATCTTTTAAATTCTTTAAAGAGCCAAGCATTTCTTTGTTGAGAATAGCTTTCTCCATAGAGGCAGAGTATTGCTTCCAGATTTCAGCAGCGTTCTTGGTCTTGACAACCATGCCACTGCCTTCAATAGCGTTCTGCAAGTCTTCAAAGGTTTCGTACTTACGTTCTTTACCAAAGCGAGACTTACCAGAAGTACTTGGGCTTCTTGAACTACCAGATTCAATAAAGGCTTTAATAGCATCACCAGGAGTCTTGATACCAGACTTCTCAAAGTCTACAATGTGTGGAATGTAATCTTCAATAAAGCCTTTAATAACGCCAGCTTCTTTACCACGCTTATAGAACTCTTTATAGCCCTTGCTATAGAGTTCGTTAGCTTTAAGTTGTTCAGGTGTCAGTTTAGAAAAGTCTTTAGAATCACGAGCAAGCGTAATAGCTTCTTGTCCTAATTCATCAGGGACAAACTTCTCAGCAGCAATCTTTAAGTTATGGGAGATACGAGAATTAGCCGTATAGTCGTTGATACGTTTACGAATAATGTTCTCTGTTTGTTTACCGAGGTCAGCTTCTTCTTGAAGAGTGTTCAAGTCTTTAACACTTGCTTGTTCTTTAGCCTTTACTTCAGGAGGCATTTCAGCAGTATGCTCTTCAACCTTAGGCATTCCTGCAGGCTGAACAGCTTTGACAGGCTCGGCTGGTTTAATGGGCGCAGGAGCCTCTACAGGGACCATCTCAGGGGTTACCTTAGGCCCGCCTCTAATAGCTCTTCCTGTGCCCTCTAAAGACTTGTGCATAGCCTCAAAAGCTACAGCAGTATATACAGATTCAGAAGCAGCTTGCATGAGGTCTTTTGGATTAACATCACGACCTTCTAGCTTAGCCCTAGCACCTTCAGCACCACCAGCTAAAACACCGAATTGAGTTGCAGTATTAGCAGTGTTAATAGCAGCACGTCCAACCTTGGCAGCAGTGCCAGCTTCTGCAGTTAGTTTACCAATACGGCCTAATGCGCCTGTAGCGAACATCTCAGGGTCATAGACAAGCCCTTTGATTAAGTCAGCAGTAAAGGCTCCTGGGTTATCAGAAGCTTTTTTAGCAATAGCTTTACCAGTCTCAATAGGATTAGCAACACCCTCTTTAAGAGCATTCAAAGTCTCGGAAGCACTACGTTGAACTTGCTTTTGTTCCTCAGGTGTTACAGGTTCTAAGCCAGGTACGATTCCGCCTAGAGCAGACCTTGCGGTATACTCTACAATAGGGGCAATCATAGACTTCTTCTTCCAGTCTTCAATCGAGATTTCGCCTAAGCCTTTACCAAGCTCAGCGAAGAAGCCTTCAGATTTTGGAGCAGTCTTAGCAGAAGGTTCGTCTTCTGTACCAGCAAAAGGACTCTTACCTGCTTTAATTCTTTCCTCAGCATGAGCAACAGCTTTCTGACGGATTGACTCAGGCATCTTATCTTTAGGACTATGAGTAAGAAGCCAGTTCTTTTCCTTCTCATCAAGAGTAGGAACAAGAGTAGGTATCTCTGTTTCTTTACCGTTAATAGGGACGCCAATAGATATCTCAGTAGAGATACCGCCTCCAGGTCGTTTTAAGACACCAAGAAAGCCTCCACCTTTAGGGCTACCGTCTTCACGCTTACCCCAAGTACTTCTATCAGGAATAGAATCATCTTGAGTAGTTGATGCTGCATCAGGGTCTACAAAGCCTTTAGGAGCAGGCTTAACCTCAACGGAAGCTTTAGGAGCTTGTGCTGCATCTGGGTCGATAAATGCCATTCAAATTCCCAATTAAAGTTTTTTAAGTTTCTTACCTTCAGAGATAATCTCTTCACGAGACATGTCTGGATTAGCCTTCATTGCTCTGTCAATCCAAGCAGTCTGGTCGGCAGAGTAAGCACCTTTAGTGGCTTTCTTTGCAGCAGGCTTAGCAGCTTCTTTAGGCTTGTATACAGTTTCATCTTTGCCTGTAAAAGGAACTTCAATTCCAGCAATGGTGCTTTTAGTTCTTGTAGTGCCAAAGTCCTGAGAAATAATGTCATCACGAGCTTCGTCAACAGCGTCTTGTCTGCTTGCGTAGTCTTGTGGGTTGTTCTTGTAACGTTGACGGCCTTCGTTCTCAATGCGAGAAGCTACAGTAGCTCTTTGAGCATCAGACATAGGAACTAAGTTACCAGAAGCGTCTTTAACTTGAACATCACCTAGTTCATCTTTTAATGTAGCTGATTGACGCTTAATAGCACCTAGAGGAGCTTCAGGAGAACCTTTGATATTATCTTTACGTGCAGCAGAGTTGCGAGTACGTTCTAAAGAAAGACCTTCCATAGCCAGGTCATGACGAATCTTTTCATTAGCTTGTAGCACTTTAATCTGAGCAGCTAAGTCTTGTGCTTCGCTTGTGCCTAAACCAACAACCATCTTACGAGCACCTTCAATATCAAAAGTACCATCAGGTTTTTTAAAGTTACTGATTTGCTGTCTAAGAACCATCTTAGTATTAGTATCTAAACCAGCAGTATCTAAAGCACCATAAAGGTCGCTTTCGGTTTTTGCATTTTTAGCAACACGAGAACCTAAGTCAAGTTGTTTTAATTGTGTGGTTGTTTTATCTAGTTGTTGCTTCTGAGCATCAGTAACTAAAGAAGAAGCTTCCTTTTGAAAAGTATGAGCAAGTGAAGCATTGCCAGTCATACCAGCTAACTGTGCAGCTTTCTGGTTTATAGTAACCGCAGCTTGTGGGTCAGCAGCGTCTACACCTTTATAGGCTTCCTGTAGAATATTACCAGCAGTAATATCTTGCCCAATCTTAGCACCTGTTTGATAGCCTGTGCTGACGATGTCAGCTAAGTTGTACATTGGCATATTATCCTTACATCATGAATGCTGCAAAAGCAGCATCACCAGCACCAGAAGCACCTGCAGCACCTCCGTAACCACCTAAAGCAGAAAGGTCAGTAGCACCTGTAACACCGCCCATAGTAGAGAAATTACCAGCACTAGCTCCACCACCGCCACCGCCTAAGGTAGTAGCTAAGTTGTTCAAGGCATTAGCAGAAGTTAAGTTACCATATAGACCAGCACCGATAGAACCCATACCTAAAATATTAGATTGACCTTGTGCATTAATTTGATTCTGTAGACCTGCAGCACCTAGTTGACCAGAGTACTGTGCTTGAGCAGCAGAGGCAGGAGACTGAGCAGCACCTGATAAAGTAGATAACTGATTGAACATTTGGTTGTAGTAGCTACCAAAGTTAGATTGACCAAGAGACTGCAAAGCAGCAGCTTGTCCACCTGACTGCAACGTTCCTGTAGCAGCCCCTGCAGCTTGTGCTGTTCGTGTACCTTGCTGTAAAGTTTGTTGATAACCAGGAGAAGACAAAGCTGACGAAGGGTTACTCACCAGTGCATTTAACTGAGAAGCAGCTCCAGCACGATATGGTGAATAAGGGTCGTAAGTACTTAGACCTGCTGGTTGAGGTACGTTTGGTTGCTGTGAGCCTCCGCCAAAGAGTCCACCGATTGCATTACCGATTCCACTAACTACGCTACCCATGATTGTTCCTTAAATAAATTTACTATACAGTTTTTCCATGAATGTGTAACCTAAGTATTCAAGTAGTCTAGAATTGTCTAGGTGTACTTTAGTGCTACACATTATCCTATTAACATTAAGGCTCTTGAGATGTTGTTCAGCGAACTGAAACATCTTGATGCCTATCCTACCTTTTCTGTGTTCTTTACGAAGATAGTAAATATCCTCTAGTGCTGTTAAGCAAGACTTAACATGTAAGGGAGCACAGACTATAAACATCATGTACCCAATTAACTCTTGCTCTTTACGACATGTTATAAGATGTAACATGCCTGCTTTTTCTAGACCGTAGTAGCTTTCCCAGTTAGGTTCTAGTTCGTAACCACCTTTAAAGCCTTCTTCTAGTTCTGCATAATGTTCAGGATAGATTTTAATTAAATCATTCAGTGCCTCTGAATAATTCTCTACCTGAAATGTTATCATAACTAGTTCCTATATTGCATCTGTTGTGGTCCGTCTTGTTCTAATTCACCAATACTGAAATCTACTTCGGCAGCTAACAATCTTAAAGGAGTATTATCTGTACAGAGGAACTCCCATGCTCTACGACGTGCTTGTCCTGTTTGATAAATCTGAGGACGTTGTGCAGCTAAGTTAACTGTGCGATAAGGAGACCAAGACTTATAGTCATCATCTGTATGACGAATATTCATAATGGCTGGTTGCTTATCACCAACAATCTCAACACGTTGATAGAACTTACGTTTAGTAGTACCGCTATCTAATAAATCAGTTACTGAGCGATAGTAAATAGGAGCACCAGCATCATTGTATACATGGTCTGAAACAGTATATAGTTTACCGTTATCATCATCTAATACGTAGTAGATACTGCCATTACCTGCATAGAAGCTAGGACGGAAGTATTGTTCAGCATAGACGTTAAGCACTCCTGAATCAACACCACCCTTGGCCCACATAGTCCACTGAGTCCAAACCTTTTCATTAGCATCGTATACTATTGTAACATTTAAATCAGCTAATGTCAAGATATAAAAGGTATGTCCATTAATCCGTAATGGATAAGCTTTGACATCGGTTAAGGTACTATTCTGGATAATGCGGTCAATGAAAGGAGTAGAAATCTTAGAAGGAGACGTACCAGAGATAGTATAGACTGAAGGGCCTAAGTCCTGAGATGTCCCTACAAAGAAGACTACGTTCTCAATACTGACAATGGAATTACCATTAGCACAGCCTAATTCAATCTTGTATGACGAGGCAACCGATAAAGGAGAGCCTGGGTAGTTACCAGCGTCATAGAAGAATTCTACGGAATATTGACCAAAGCTAAGAATGTAGTTTAAATGCTTACAAAGCCCTACTTGATTATCAGGGTCTGACTCAGCAGTGATGTAATTTAAAGCATTCCATGATGTGGGGTCGTTAGGGTCGGAGGTAAAGATTTCTCCGTTTGTGCCACCGATAACAGTATAAGTATCCAAGTAAGGCGTACCAGCAACTAACTGTCCTGTAGGAAACCCATTTAAAGAAGCTAAAGCAGCAGCTCCAGAGCCTGTGTTATCTGTAAAGGTAAGTACAATAGTATCTGTAGAAGTATAGCCTGAGCCACCATTAGTAATAGTTACGCCAGTAACAACACCACCCTGCCAAGTAGCTGTGGCTGTTGTGCCTGTACCACCACCGCCTGTAAAGCTAATAATAGGAGCAGCATTGTAGCCACTACCTTCATTAGACATGGTAATGGAGTTTACTACGCCATTACTAATTGTTGCCACAGCAGTAGCTACAGTACCTGAGTAAGCAATAGTAGCCGTACCGTCTGTAGCTGTGCCACTAGTAAAGGTAGGAGCTGTAGCACCTGTTACGCCTGATACAGTATAGGTATAAAGATTGCTACCATAATAGACTTGTTGTCCTACCGTAACAGTAGCACCTGTGGTCCAAAGAGTACCAATAACTACTGTAGGAGTTGATGTATAACCACTACCGCCTATGTTGATGGCAATACTAGTTACGGAGCTTCCTGTAGTAACTACTGTGCCTGTCGCTGTTGTACCGCCTCCTGCAGGGGCTGAGAAAGTTACTGAAGGGTTTGTATAGGCTTGACCGCCTGTCTCAACCACTACAGAAACAACATTATCATCCTTTAATTGGATAAAAGCACCTGTAGCAGGATTATAAGTATAACCATGTACTTGATTTTGAACAAACAAGTAGGTATTGTTTAATGTCTGGTTAAAATAACATTGCTGTACTTTACCTCCTATTGTGCCAGTCATTGTTCCTATTGTAGTTACTACATAGGTAGTAGGGTCAATCTTGTAGAGGACATTGTTAATGGCTGCAAACAAGAAACCATTAAAGTATGATAGCCCCTGTCCTTGCGCTACAGGTAGTGTAGGCGTAGTTACCACTTCTGTTAAGCCAGGACGCTTAACAAACTCACGCTTGCCATTAGTCATCTCAAAGTAGCCATTGACACACTTAGAGTCAGTATTTAAGAAACCATCTCTGGTCTCGATAGGCTGAGATAAAGGTACTCTAATAATAGGCATATTAGTTTGGTTGTCCAAAGGTCACGTTAGACATGCGAAGGTCAGCTTGGAAGAATGTAGAAGTAGATTCAACATCCCAGTCGGTAAGCTGGTCTTGATACATCTTAGCTCTTTGTGCAATCTCTTGACGATGGTTCACAGGCAAAGAGTACTCGATAGCAAGCTGGTCTGCTAAGTTCCATACTAGAGTATTCATCCATTCATTAGGGAAGTTAGGAATAGAAGAACCATAATTGATGTCTTCGATAGGCTGTTGAGCCATGACATGCAGTTCATACTGGTATGCAGCATTGTAGTTAGGAGTCAAGTAAGCGTATAGATTACCTGAGTTCTGACGAATCTGATAATAAATAGAGTTAGCAACACCAGTACTAAACTTAGAGCCTAAAGTGTTGTATTCTTGTTGACTCAGAATCTGCAGAGGAATATCAATAGGAGGGCTTACAGTAATCTGACGTAACCATCCTTGGATAATCTTTAAAGGCTTAGGAGTATCCAAGTCAGTAGTAGGGTTCTGTGATACAGGTCCTAAGACGTATTCAGTCTGTCCATTAACTAAAGGGACGACCAGTTCATTTACTGTCCAAAGTTTTAAGCCTTCTGTAGCCATCTGCTTAACAAAAAGGTTTAAAGCTAAAGACGCATTAGCCACAGTCTCTGAATCAGGAACAGAGCCTAGTTCCAAGACACCTAGCTTGCGTAAAGCTAAGCTGATAATCTGGTCACGGTTTACAGTAAACACACTTGACATATTTAGCTTCCAAATAAGAGACGAATGGCTTTATCTAAGCCGATTGATTGAGCGACTACTACAGCCAGAGCACCTACAGCAATGTACTTAATCTGTGATAAGTTTTTTTCTATAGAGTGCATAGTTTGTTTTAAGTCTACGGTAGTTTCTCGAAGTTCTTTGATGTCTTCAGCGTGGTTAACTTGATTGACTTCGAGGCGTACTACTCTGGTTTCTAGTTGGTCTGGCATGGTTATTATTTATTTTCTAATGTAAATGGAAACATTTTTAATTGTTCGGTATAGAGCAATTGGGTCATTATGCAAGCCAAGGCAACGGTGGTGTAATGATTGGTGGGTTGGCTAAAATAATAATTTGATTATCCAAGTTAGTCTGAATAGACGCAACTTGTTCAGCACCCATCGCTTCTTGAACCCAAGCTACTATTTGATTTTTAGTTAACTTGTCGTATGGCGTAAATAAAGATTTTGAAATGTAAGTTAATGATTGTGTTCCATAAACTGTAGAATTATAAGTTCCATCGGTTCCATTGACACGCCAATGAACATTAGAAACGACATTTGATTGCCCCTCAGCAGAAGGGATGCAGTCTAAAGAATCTATTACCCACGTATAAATATTTGTCATTTTTATTCCTTAAATTATGCTGGAGCTACTGTTGTAATTGTTCCTGAACCACCCCTAAACTTTAAAACACCTGCTTCTACATACAAAATACCGCCAGTAGAAAAAGTTGAAGTAGGAGGTGTAGATGGTGGCAACACAAGAACGCCAGCACCACCAAAAGAAGAATTTGAGTTTAATAACAAGTTACCAGTAAAAGCACCTACATTATTAATAAACTGAGTTCCTAAACCTGTATTACCAACAACGCTAGGTGTTCCTAAGACTTTAATAGCTGGTGTTATATATACACCAGCAAAACTGTTGCCAACATAAGAATTATTAGAAGGAATATTTCCAGCGTTGTATTCTTCAATGCCATATGCAGCATTGCTTCTTGGGCCATCATTCTCAAAAGTATTTCCTGCAATGACATTTCCATTTGGAGTGTAAGCATTTCCACCAATTAAAATATCAGAAACATAAGTATTTGAAGCATTACCATCATAAAAATTATTACCAGTAATTGTCCAACCAATAGGGTCTATTGTTCTAATTCCTTCTTTTTGCATATAAAAGAAAGTATTTCCTGTAACAACAGTAGCAGTTACAGCAGTAGGAGCATTGATTCCAATACCAGTAACTACACCACCGTTATTACCATCAAAATAATTGTTGTTAATTCTGATTTGATTGCAAGTTCTTGTAAAGTAAATACCACCGTTGTATTGGCTAGGAATAATTCCCATTGAATTTACAATTTGAATATCTCCACAATTATCAATTTTAATAGCAAAAGCTCTATTAAAGCCCCAATGCCAACCGCCTTTAATAACACTATCGCTAATGTTTTGCAGATAGATTGAGTTGTTTTGAATAAAACAGTCTGTAATTTCGTTTACATAAGCTGTTGCGGCGCCGCCTGAATCAGGTCTATAAAACCAAATACCACCTACATTGGTGGCTGAATATCCTGTGCTTGCAGATGCAATATGAACACGAATAATTTTACATACATTAGGGTTATTTAAAATAACATCATATTTAGTTTTTGTTCCTGATACAGAGTTATTAATAAATAAATCTTGAATAACAATTCCACTAGCAACAGTCGATGTTGTGGTTGTGCTAGTTGTAAATACGGTAATGTCTGTATTTGCAAGTAATTGACTAGAATCACCAACGCCTTGAACAGTTACATTATTTGGAATGGTAATAGCCGAAGAAACTAAATAAACTCCAGCGGGGATATTTACGCAGCCGCCTGAAGTTAAAGAACTTACAGCAGCTTGAATAGCTGCGGTATCATCTGTTGTTCCATCGCCTTTTGCACCAAAATCTTTAACTGAAATTGAATCGGTTAATTTTTCATAGATAGTTCTGTTTATAGCACCTGATGGCGTTGTCCCACCATTTTTTAAATCAAATTTTGGAATTAATGTTGTCATAGTTAGCCTTAATTAAGTAAGCCCTTTAGTGCCTGAAAAGTGCATATATACAAATATATCGCTACCTGAAGCAGATATGTCAGTTAAACGAATTACGCCAGCGCTAGGAGATGTAATAGTAAATAATGAAGCGCCGCCACTACCATTTTGAGTTACTAAAGGCGTTGCAGTAAAAGTAGTTCCATATCCAACTAAAGCGTATACAGTATGTGTAGCTTGTGGAGCATAATTTCCTCTAGTAGTGCAAACAGATAAAATTCCAGCCCACGCACCAGCATTGCCAGCATAAGTAGAAGTATTAATTGTTAAATCTAAAGTACCGCCAGCAGCAATATCACCAGAAGTTTGAATTCCTAATGCAGAACCCAAAGCTAACTGACCATTAGTAGTTTGAAAAGGCGCAACAGAAGTTCCAATTAATATATTTTTATTTACATTAAGGCTACCCGCCCCTGAGTCTGTGGTGTTACCTAAAGACATACCACCAGAAGGAAAAATATATTGCGCTACTTGAGTTGCGCCGTTAGTTAAAAAAGCTAAACCATATCCATTTAAACTACCAAAATAACTGTAATTATTTGGTACGCCATATATGTTAGTGCTTCCAGTATTGTTAAATCCCATTACGGTGTTTTGAACACCTGTTGTTGTGCAATCAATATATCCGTCTGCTCCAGCAGCAACTGTTCTAAGTAATCCACCAGATACGTTAAAATTTGTACCAGTCCATGTAAGATTAGAACTTGTAGCTAATGCTGAAGTGGAGCTTGCAAAAACAAGACCATTAGCAGTAAAAGATGTAAGTCCAGTACCTCCATATCCTGTACCTACAGTTGCGCCATTCCATGTAGCAATAGTAATAACACCAGTGGATGATAATTGCATCAACTTAGTATTGGCTACACCAGCATTATACCATTGGAAACCATCGCCAGCAAAAGCACTAAAACGACCAAAGCCAGTAGCATAGTCCATTACTAGACCATCGGCAGGAGGTGTTGCAGTAAATGTATTTGTTGTGGCTAAACCAGCAGAAGTAGTTAATTGACCTGTAATTGATTGGTCAGCAGTAAAAGTATTTGCTTCATCTAATTTAGGAAAGTCATTAAGATTTGCACGAACTAAGCGAAGAGATACTACTGCACCTGAAGCAAAAATAGTTCCTGTAGTTCCGTCTTGACCACGTACAATAGTAAATGTAGTTCCTGATACTGCAGTTACTTTAACAATTTCAATAGTTGTCTGAGTAGCTGCATCAGCTAATGTGCAATAGAAATATTGCGAACCTGTAGGAACAGGAAAGCCTGTCGCAGATGTAACAACCATTGAAGTTGCCACAGCAGTAATACCACCATTTAAAGTAGTATTACAATTGTTTGCGAAGAGCATATTTGCCATTAACTAATCAATCCAAAAGTTTTCCAAGTTCCAGGAGTTCCAGCAATTGTGCATACCCATCCTACATAACCACCAGAAGTAGGAGCTGCATTATAAGTAATATCTCCAACTCTCCAAGTGCCAGTTGTAGGAGCAGCTCCACTTTGTTTAGGAGGAATAGCAAAATAAGTACCTGATTGTGTATTATTGTTTAATACAATTTGACCTGTTGCATAATATGTTGGCTCAGCTTGAATTAATTTAGCGCACCAATTTTGATTGACAAATATAGGCCCTATACAAGTTCCTGATATATAAAGACTATAAGTAGGAGCAGTAGATTCAAATTTATTGTTTTCAATAGTTATATTGTTTGGGTTATAGCAAGCAAAATCGTATGTTGAATAACCAAAAAAATTATTATTTTGAACAATGACTCTATTTTGATTTGTTGTTGATGGAGTATTTAATTGCAATCCAACACCAACACCTAAACCAGCATCGTCTAAAAATCTATTGTTTTGAATAATTACAGTTGAGTTTGATGGAGTATTTAAAGGCTGTCCCCATATACCAATTACTGAAGCCCCTGTTGTGCTTGCAGATTCAATAATATTATTTTGAATAATAAGGTGTTCTTGTACAGTTTGAAACTGTATACCTACTTGAGAAGCACCTACAGAATTAGAAGTTAATATTGTATTGTCTTGAATAATTACAGACCAAGGTGTATTTAAACTAATTGCAGTAGCAAAACCATAAATAAAGTTGTTAATAATAACATCAGCTTCTGTGTTTGATGCTCCTAAAATAATTCCAATATTATTAGCTGTTCCTGCTCCACCGCTTTCATGTACTATTTGATTATTTTCAATAGTTACTAATACAGAATTTCCATTTAAATTAATTGCTGTATTTACTTGATGAATAGAACAATTTGTTATGTATGATTGCCAAGCATTGTTAAATTGAATGCCAATATTAAAACCTTTAATTGCTACTCTATTAACATAAAAGCCATCATTTTGTGATGTTGGATAAGTTCCAGCAGCAGCTAATATTCCAGTAAAGTTTGTACCAGAAAAAGCAACAAAACCAATATCTTCTACAAACTGCATATTGTTATCTTCTACAGAAGCAGTAAAATGTAATCCATCGCATCCATAACAAGAAATAACAGAAGCAACTCCACCATCACCATGCAAAGAAACACCATAAGGTAAGTTTATTTGAGTTGTAATTTTATAAGTTCCTGCTGGAATGTAAACAGAACCACTAGGACCTGCGCCAGCAGTAGTTGTAGAAATAGAATTAATAGCAGCTTGAATAGCTGCTGTATCATCTGTAGTTCCGTCTCCTTTAGCTCCAAAGTCTTTAACAGATACACATTCTTGAAGTTTAGATTGTACAGTACGGTTAACTGCTCCAGTGCTTTGTTCATTATAAGTAACGTTAGAAGAACTAATTACTCCACCAGATAAAGGAAGATTGTAAATAGCTTGTACAACATCTCCAGCATTTAAGCCAGAAGCCATTGTAAACGAGGTAGAAGTAGATTCAGTGTAGTTTACGTTAACTACTTGCTTGCTACCGTTAATAAAAATAGCTAAGTTGTCAATACCTTGTGTATAAGACCAAGGAAGTGTAAATACTGTCTGACCTTGAGTAGCAGTAAAGTCAGCTACAGAAGTACCAGAAGCACTGCCACCGCCTCCACCACCAATAGCAAATAAATTTAAGCTACCTGCAGTGATACGTAATTCTACGCTATCGCTAAGGTTAAAGATTTGAGGAGCAGTGCCTTCTTGACCACGCACAACAGTAAGGACATCACCAACACGTTCAATACATTCCACAATCTCTGATACTTCAGGGTTATTGACTTGTACTAAAGTCAACATGAAGTAGTCGCCAATAGCAGGCTGTGGGAAGTACTGACCTGTGCCTGCAGTAAGTTGCAGAATAGTATCGGTAGGCGTAATAGCTCTAGCTAGTACGGTAGAAGCATTGTTTGTAAATAAAGGACGTGACATTGAATTATCCTACTGTAATAGTGTTTACTAAAAAGCCATTGACTAAACGA
>Ga0208497_1000540_pt1 | contig 17183 bp, 17 predicted proteins | sample CryBogCBE25Aug07_FD_184555 | JGI IMG/M metagenome (GOLD analysis project Ga0208497, IMG submission 184555) | Freshwater microbial communities from Crystal Bog, Wisconsin, USA - CBE25Aug07 (SPAdes) | ecosystem: Environmental > Aquatic > Freshwater > Lake | place: Crystal Bog, Wisconsin, USA...
GGAAGGAACCCGAGCGCACGTCAGCCGCATAGGCCGCCACGGCGTCGGTGATCGCCTGGCCGATCTGGGCGTATTGGCGGACAAATTTGGGCGGGGTGCGATTCGACAGACCCAGAAGATCGTGGAAAACCAGAACTTGGCCGTCGGTATTCGGGCCGGCGCCAATGCCGATAACGGGAATCTGCAGCGCCTCCGTAATACGAGTGCCCACTTCCGCGGGAACACCCTCGACCACCAGGGAAAACACCCCTTCGGCCTCGAGGGCGAGCACGTCATCAATAAGGCGAGTGGCGGCGTCGGTGGTTTTGGCCTGCACCTTGAAGCCACCCATGGCCAACATGGATTGCGGGGTGAGACCCACGTGGCCCATCACCGGAATCTCTGCGTCCAAGATGGCGCGAATGACCTCGAGACGATTGCGACCACCTTCGAGCTTGACCGATTGAGCCCCGGCGCGAACAAGTTGCGCCGAATTAATAACGGCTTCTCGCGGCGAGAGGTGGTAACTCAGCCACGGAAGATCAGCCACGAGGTGGGCATTCGGGGCGGCGGCGGCCACGGCCTTCGTGTGGTGCACCATGTCCTCGATGGTCACGTGCAAGGTGTCGGTGTGACCGAGGACCACATTGGAGACCGAGTCGCCCACTAACAAGATGTCGACGCCGGCGGCGTCGGCGTAACGAGCGCCGGGCTCGTCATACGCCGTGATCATCACCAGCGGTTCGGCACCATCGCGACGCTTGCGACGACGGATCTGAGGGGCGGAAAGTGGGCTCACGACTGGGCTCCCTTAAGTTTTCGGGGCTTCACGCCGCCCGCATTCCATTTACGAGCGAGGTGGTGAAAGTGACATTCGAGGCACACATCCACTGAATAGCACTGTACGGGAAGTTCCCGCTTCTCTAATTTGACCAATTCCTTGACGCTGGGTGGACAGGCGCCCCCGGGCGGTAGGTGCGCCCCAAAGACGTACGTGACCATCTTTAAGTTGGTCGAGTCGCACACCGGACAGTCGTGGCCGGCAGGCCGGCCCAGGTGCGCGGCAGCGCGCAGTAGCTCGGGGTGGGCGTCACAGATGTCCTCGCGGCGAAGACGTCCACTCTTCACGGCCTCGATCAGGGCGTGACGCACCAAGCCGTACTCCACCACTCCGGTGGGCTGCAGGTGGCGAGGGCGTCTCGGCATGCTCGGACACTACCGTTTTCCCCCTTTTTCGGAAAGTGCGGGCATTAGTGGCGCGCGATATAACGAAGCGATATACTCGTTCGCGTGTTGGAACTCGCCATCCTCGGCCTCCTTATGGACCACGATCTGCACGGATATGACATCCGTGGCCAGATTCGTGACCGTTTGGGCCTCTTTTCCAATACCTCCTTCGGCGCTATCTACCCGGCGCTCAATCGCCTCGAGCGCGAGGGACTTATCGAGTCTGTGACCGCCACCGTGACCAAGGCCAGCTCTGTTGCCACCGGTTCGCTCTCCGGTGAGCGCGCCGCGATGCGCGCCCGTCGTGGGGCGGTGGCCCTGGGTCGTCGTGGCCGCAAGGCGTATCGCATTACCGACCTCGGTCGTCGAGAATTTGCCGAGCGCCTCTCTGACCCAGCGACCATGGACGACACCCGCAACTTCACGGTGCGTATGGCCTTGGCCCGTTTTCTTACCCCCAGCGTGCGTGTGGGACTCCTCGAGTACCGCCGCACCAGCCTGCAGCAGCGTCTGCGCGAGATCACCTCGACGCTCAACGACGCCTCCCTCGACAGCTACGCGCGCAGTGTGATGGAACACGCCGCGCGCGGCGTCGAACTTGATTTGAAGTGGATCAGCGACTTGCTGGCCCGCGAATCAAGTAGCGACATCACTACACCAACCCTCGCTCAGGAAGCGAACTAGGAAAGGACCACTATGGGCAACATCCGTGTGGCTATTGCGGGAGTCGGCAACTGCGCCAGCTCTCTGATTCAGGGTGTGACGTTCTACCGTCACGCCACCCCGGGCGACCACGTGCCGGGACTCATGCACGTCGAGCTCGGCGGATATCACGTCCGCGACCTCGAATTCGTCGCGGCTTTTGACGTGGACGCCTCGAAGGTCGGTTGCGACTTGTCGAAGGCCATCGACGGTGGTCAGAACAACACCATCAAGTTCGCCGAAGTACCGGACTTGGGTGTGACCGTTCACCGCGGCCCGACCCTGGACGGCCTCAACAAGTACTACCGCGCCTCCATCGACGAGTCGCCGGCCGAGGCCTGCGACGTCGTGCAGGTCCTGCGCGACTCCAAGGCCGAAGTGCTCGTCTCGTACCTGCCGGTCGGTTCCGAAGAGGCCCAGCGCTTCTACGCCCAGGCCGCCATTGACGCGGGCGTCGCTTTCGTCAACGCCATCCCGGTGTTCATTGCGTCTGACCCGGTGTGGGCGAAGAAGTTCGCCGACGCCAAGGTGCCGATCATTGGTGACGACATCAAGAGCCAGGTGGGTGCGACCATTGTCCACCGCGTGCTCAGCCGTTTGTTCGAGGACCGTGGTCTCTCGATCGACCACACCTACCAGCTGAACGTCGGCGGCAACATGGACTTTAAGAACATGCTCGACCGTGAGCGTCTCGAGAGCAAGAAGATCTCGAAGACCCAGGCCGTCACCAGCCAGCTCGAGCTCAGCCACTTGGAAGCCGACGATGTGCACATCGGACCGAGCGACCACGTGCCATGGCTCAAGGACCGCAAGTGGGCCTTCATTCGTATCGAGGGTCGCAACTTCGGTGACGTGCCGCTCAACATCGAGCTCAAGCTCGAAGTGTGGGACTCCCCGAACTCGGCCGGCGTGATCATCGACGCCGTTCGCTGCGCCAAGATCGCGCTCGACCGCGGTATCGGTGGACCCATCCTCGGCCCCTCGGCCTACTTCATGAAGTCCCCGCCGGTGCAGTTCCACGACGACGTGGCGCACAACATGGTCGAAGACTTCGCCAACGGTGGCGAGAACCCCGTCTGGCCGTAAGGGATCAGAAACGCAAAAACCCCCCGGCCACATGGCCGGGGGGTTTTGCTTAGGACTGTCGCGTAATCCACCACTCGCGCAGACGTCGCGCGGCGTCCGCGGGATCAATCTCGCCTTCATCCAGGCGAATCTGCATTAAGAAGTCGAGGGCTTCACCCACTGCTCGTGATGGGCCAATTTCGAGCAGCTCCATGATCTGCACACCATCGAGCGCGGGCCGCTGCGCGTCGAGATCTTCTTGTTGGCGCAATTGCTCAATGCGCGCCTCCAGACTGTCCATGCGCTTAGACAATTCTTCAGCCTTGCGCTTGTTACGCGTGGTGCAGTCACAGCGGGTCAATTCATTCAGGCGCGACAAGAGGTGGCCGGCGTCACGCACGTATCGACGCACCGCCGAATCGGTCCAGCCCATTTGGTAGGTGTGGAAACGAAGGTGCATCTCCACCAACTTGGAGACGTCGTCAATCATCTCCTGGCTGTAGTGCAGGGCCGCCATTCGCTTTCGCGTCATGCGCGCACCCACGTGGTCGTGACCATGAAAGGTCACTCCCCCATCAGTGAAGGCTCTCGTCTTGGGCTTGCCAATGTCGTGAAGGAGACAGGCCAAGCGCAACGTGAGATCGCTGGCGGTGGCCTTGGCCACCACGGCGTAGGTGTGCGTCAAGACGTCTTTATGACGGTGAACGGGGTCTTGTTCGAGCGCGAGCGAGGGCAGTTCCGGCAAAAAGTATTTAGCGAGACCGGTGCGAGTAATGAAGTCCAAACCGGGAGTGGGATCGTCGGTGACCAGCAGGAGATCGAGCTCCCCACGAATTCGTTCCGGCGACACGATGGTGAGACGCTCCGCCAATTGCGTTGCCGCCGCTTCCAAGGCGGGATCAAGGGTGAACTTGAATCGAGCGGCAAAACGAGCGGCGCGCAACATCCGTAACGGGTCTTCAGAAAAGAGCACCACGGGGTCCATGGGCGCTCGCAGCAACTGGGCGTTCAGGTCACTCGCTCCACCTGTGGGGTCAATGAGGCCAGGGGTGATGACGTCGAAGGCCATTGCATTGACGGTGAAATCACGACGAATGAGATCATCGGCCAACGTGTCACCGAAGGTCACCTCAGGTTTACGTGAGTCATCTCGATAAATCTCACGGCGAAAGGTCGTGATCTCGACGATGGTGTCGCTGCCCTTCAGGCGGCCACCCAGGGTGCCGAAGTTGCGGCCCATATCCCAGGTCGCGGCGCAGAGGGGAGCGAGGAGTCTCTCGATGTCGTCGGGACGAGCATTAGTCGTCAGATCAATATCGGGTGAACGGCTCTCAATGTCGAGAAAGGCGTCTCGAATACAACCGCCCACGGCGTAGAGCTCAAAGCCGGCGTCGCGAAACGCGGCGGCCACGGGGGCGACGAGGTCAATGACCCGCTGTAAACGCTCGTGCGGTGCCATCGCTTTAAGGGTAGTCCCCCGTGTTCACTGGTCTCGCCCCACTAAGTTGTTAGTGAATGTCGCGCGTCCGTCGAAACTGGTGGCGCCTCCTACTCGTGAGCGCGCTGAGCTGTGTCCCGCTGGCCCCACCGGCGGGCGCGACGACACCCGCGGCTCCCGTGGTGACCTCGCAGGATTCCTCCACCGAGCTTCAGCCCACCGGTTACTTTTGGCACTTTTCTGTCGGTAACACCCAGCCGGGTGACCGAGCCGCCGTGACGCTGTATCAACACGCCACCTCAATGACCGATATTCGCAATGTGGTCGCGGGAAGTTTCCGCGGAACCATCCTCGATCAGCGAAGTGGCATTGATCCGAATTGTGGGGAGGGCCGCATATACGTCCACCTCTTCACGGCGCCCACCTCACTACCCACCGCCTGCGCTTTCGTCAACGATGTTCCCTTGTCCGCGCAGTGTGCGGGTGACTCGTGCAATGGGGTCTATCCGGTCCAGCTCACCATCTATCGCGGTACCCACACGTATCAACGGTGGATGTTGATGGTCTTTAACGCCACCGCGCCGACCACGCCGCTCAACGTGGCGTGGGTCATCACCGCGACCGCCACCACGGCTCGCGACATTGCGCACACCACGTCGGCGTTGACGGGAATTGCGAGTTCCGAGCCCTACGCCGTGGCGGTGAGTGATACCTCCTTGATGAACGCCTATGTCCAGCAGGGTCGTGGCACCTACGGAGCGGCGATTACCAAGGCCACCTCGGGCCATGTGCACTCTCTCGTTGAGATTGCACCGAGCAACGTGGATGCCGCCACCTTGTTTGCCCACCAGCTACCCGCCGACGCCGCTCAACAGTTCACCTTCTTTTCCCGTATTGCCCGATTGGTCGGCGTGACTCGTGCCGCATCGCCACCCCTCGTCTTTACCGATCTTCCACATCGCGGCGAACTCGATTATCTCTCCACCCAGGGATATGAGCACGTTGTTATCCCGGACAGTTCATTAACCTCACCGACGAGTTCCACACAGACCGAAGGCGCACCCTTCTCGGTTCAACACGGCGGATCGATTCTCGCCTTGACCACCACCGACCTCACGACTCAAATTTCTACGGCCACCATTGAGCCGGCCCGCCGAGCAGCACTCATGGTGGGAGCTCTCAGCTTCATCCACTTCGAGCACCCCTACTGGAAGGCCGCCCCCACCGTCGTGGCCATCACCCCCGCGGCCGCGGGTGGCGATTTTCTCCACCTCGTCGCTCGCGACTTCTCCCACAGCCCCCTTATTCATCTCACGTCTCTTGAACGAGCGTTTGGCACGACGACGGTGGGAGTAAACGGCCTACCGACGACTCGCGAGGTGTTGTGGCGAGACGCCACTGCCTTCACGACAAGTGAACTCGGTCAATTGAAATCACTGTCGAGTGCGGATAGCGCTTTGGCATCAACAGTTAGTTCACGCGACGCCCTGACCAACTTCACCTACACCCGATTGGTGGCCGAGCGAGTCACCAGTGGTCGTCACGGATGGCTATTCACCGCCAAGAATGAATTGATTCGCCAGCTCAATCAGACGCGAGTCGATGAGAGCCCGATCATTTTGACGTCGCGGGTCTCCACCATTCCCGTCACCATCATCAATCGCACGCCGGGGACCAGCACGATCGTGGTGCATTTCAGTGGCCATCATCTCGCCATTCACACCTGGCCGACGATGACGATTTCCCTCACACAACCAACCACGGTGCTGCACATCCCGATCGCGCTGCTGCACGGATCAGTCGGCGACGTCGAGGTCACGGTGTTGAGTGGCGATCAGCATCTCGTCCTTGCTCACGCGACGATTCGAGTGAATTACGCCACCGTGTCGACGGTGGGCTTCATTTTGACCTTCGGCGCTCTCGCGGTCATCGCGATCTGGTGGCTACGTAGTTGGCGTCGAGCGGGTCGCGGCCGACACGGACCGACGGCGTGAAACGACACGACCTCGTACTTGCATCGGGCACGCTGGCATCTCGCGCCACCGGATTGCTTCGCGTCCTAGTGGTGGCGTGGGTGCTCGGCTTCACGCCCTTAGCTGATGCCTACAACTTGGCCAACACCGTGCCCAACATGTTGTACGACTTGGTCTTAGGCGGCGTCGCCGGTGCAGCCTTCATCCCCGTCTTTGTCGAGCGCTTGCGGCTAGAAACCCAACGACGAGCCTGGAAATCTATTTCGGCCGTTCTCACCGGATCGACGTCGGTCATCGTGGTCGCCAGCATCGTGGTGTGGATAACGGCGCCGTGGATCATCGATGGTTTCATGGCGCTACAGCATCACAGTGCGGTCTCCGTGGCGCAGCGAGACGTCGCCACCACCTTGTTGCGCTGGTTCGTGCCACAAATTGCCGGTTACGCCATCGTGTCCATGGTGGGTGCCATTGTCAATATCCACCGGAAGTTTGGTGTCATTGGCTGGGCACCCGTCGCTAACAATGTGGTGTGTATCGCAGTGCTCATCATCTTTCGACTGGGCAGCTCGGCGACTTCTATTCGTCACGTGTCGTCGCAGCAACTGCTCGTGCTTGGTCTCGGCACCTCCGCCGGCGTTCTTCTGCAAGCGCTGATTGTTATCCCGTCACTTCGAGGCACGGGTGCATCGCGACTCACACCACGCTTCGACTGGCACGACCCGGCGTGGCGTGCTGTTCGACGTCTGGGTAGCTGGACCATCGGGGTAGTGCTCACCAATCAGATCTCACTCTTCGTGGTGTTGGCCTTTGCGGTCGCCATGGGAGGCAACGGCCCCGTGAGCGCCTACACCTACGGCTGGAGCTTCATGCAAATGCCCTACGCCGTGGTGGTCGCCACCATTCTCGCTACGCGCACTCCGGTGTTGGCCGAACACGCCACTGATGGTGATCTTCGCGCCTTTAGCGAGATCGCCACTGACATTTTGCGCCGAGCGCTCGTCATCATCATTCCGGTGTCTCTCTTTCTCCTCGTCCTCGCGCGCCCACTGGTGGCCGTCATGTTGGGTGGGGGGAATTTGTCGCGTAGTTCTCTCGCCGGAATCTCCTTGTCGGTGCTCGCGGTGGGACTGCCGGGTTTCACCATCTTTCAAATTGCGATCCGCACCTTGCAAACTTTGCAGCGCGCCGTGGACGTCTTTGTTCTCTACGTGGTGCAAAACGCCCTCACTGTGGCGGGCGCGCTGTTGCTGGGACGTCACTCGTTTGGTGGCTTGGTGGGTTCTATTTCCTTGGCCTACAGCGTCGCGGCGCTGTTGGCTCTGTCCACCGTTCGCTATCGCGGCGTCTCACTCACGAGCAACCTGTTCTCGCCCGCGGTGCGCTACGCCAGCTTCTGGGCCTTTGTGGCATCGGTCATGACGATCATCACCTACGACGCCTTTTCGGCGCATCGTGGCCTCGGCTTACTTATTCGTTTTGTGGTGTCCGCCGTAAGTTGCGTCGCGGTCTGGGGCGTGGGCTACCTGTATTGGTTAGAACGTTCCAAACTTGAGCGCCGCTCACGTGGCAATGTGTAAGACAACGGGCAACGCAGCCCAAGGGGGTTTCCATGTCAACTGTTCACATCATCACCGATAGTGCCTGTGATATTCCCGATGACGTTGTTGCTCGGTTGAACATCACCGTCGTTCCGCTCTCGATTCGTTTTGGCGACGAGGAGTTCGTCGACCGCCGCGACCTGACCCCCTCACAATTCTGGGACAAGTGCCGCAGCTCGAGCACATTGCCGGAGACCGCCGCGCCCGCACCGGGAGCTTTTCGTCAGGCCTACGAGAACGCTGCTGATAAGGGAGCCACGGGCGTCGTGGTGATCGCTCTCTCGGGCGACCTCTCGGCCACCTGCCAGTCCGCCACCTTGGGTGCCGATGGTTTTGACCGGATTCCGGTCATCGTGGTGGACTCGCAAGCGGTGACCTTGGCGCAGGGGCTCATTGCAATTGCCGCCGCCGAATTGGCCGCCACGGGTGCATCCATTGACGACGTGGTGAGTCTGGCTCGTGACTACGTCACCAAGACCCACGTCATCGGGACTATTGACACTCTCGATCACCTCATTAAGGGTGGCCGCCTCAAGGGAGCCAAGGCACTGCTGGGCTCCGTGCTGTCTGTGAAGCCATTGTTGAAGTTGGAAAATGGGGTGGTGGTCGAAGCAGGTCGCGCCCGCACTCGTTCCAAGGCCTTCGCTCAACTCCACGATGCGGCGGCCGCTGCGGGACCATTGGCCTGGGTGGGCGTGACGCACGGCGATGCCCCCGACGTCGACAAACTTCTCGACCTCCTCGACGACCTCACGGTGCAAAACCCCGTGGTGGTCAGCCAAATGGGTTCTGTGGTCGGAACCCACGGCGGCCCCGGCATCGTGGGCGTGAGCTGGATTACCGCTTAGTTCCCGTCGTTCGCGGCCGCAATGTCGGCGCGCACCGCGTCCATATCCAACGCGAGCGCCTGATCGACGAGGTCCCGTAGTGACGCATCTGGTAACGCGCCGGCCTGCGAGAAGACCACCACTTGGTCGCGAATGATCATCAGTGTCGGAATCGACTGGATGTTGAACATGCCAGCGAGCTCTTGCTGCGCCTCGGTGTCGACCTTGCCGAAAATCACGTCGGGGTAGTCATTGGAGACGCTGTCGTAGATGGGCCCAAACATCCGACAGGGGCCACACCACTCCGCCCAGAAGTCAATGAGGATGGTCCCGCCCGCAATAACGGTGGACTCGAATGATTCACGAGTGAGTTCGATAGTGGACATGGGGCTCCTTTGTTCTCTCTAGTTTGCCCGATTTCATGAGTGACACCGAAGGGAAAAGTAGATGGTGAGCGATAGGGTGCGAGGTGTGAGCAACGCCGACGAATCGAACCGCGACGTCATCGATCAGGGCTTTGAAGTCCTGGACGGGGCTGTTGACTGGTTCCACGACAAGGTTCTGCGCCCCATTGCCCTCATCGGTCGAACCGTTGCCTACGGCTTGGTTTTTCTGACCTTGGCGGTGGCCGTGACGGTGCTGATCGTGATTTTGCTGGTGCGTATTTGTGACGCGTACCTCTTTGCCGCTCACCCCTGGATTACCGATCTCGTCATCGGAGCAATCCTCTGGGTTATTGGTTTGTGGGTATGGCGTCGCCGTCGTCCCACCCTTCGTTAAAGGACGTCATGACGCACACTCGTGTTCTCGTTGTTGGTTCGGGCCCCGCCGGTCTCACCGCGGCCATCTACTCCGCTCGCGCCCAGCTCTCACCCATCGTCATTGAGGGTGAACCCTCGAGCACCACTGACCAACCGGGCGGTCAGTTGATGATCACGACCGACGTCGAGAACTTTCCTGGTTTTCCTGACGGCATCATGGGCCCCGAGCTCATGGGAAAAATGCGTGAACAAGCCGTACGCTTTGGTGCCGACTTACGTATGGCCAAGGTGACGGCCATCGACACCAGTGTGCGACCCTTCCGTGCCACGGTCACCGATGGTCCCGACCGTGAAATCACCGCCGATACGGTAATTATCGCTACCGGAGCCCGCTCGCTCATGTTGGGCGTCCCTGGTGAGGACCGTCTCCAGAGCCACGGACTATCGACCTGCGCCACCTGTGATGGCTTCTTCTTTCGCGACCAGGACATCGCCGTCGTCGGTGGAGGTGACTCCGCTCTTGAAGAAGCTCTTTTCCTGACACGCTTCGCGTCATCGGTGACCTTGATTCACCGACGTGATTCACTTCGCGCCTCGAAAATTATGCAAGAACGCGCCCTCGCTCACCCCAAGATCAAGGTGGCGTGGAACCGTCAGGTCGTCGAAGTCCTCGGAGAAGACACGGTGTCAGGCCTTCGTGTGCGCGACACCGTGTCAGGTAACGAGGAAGAGTTGGCCGTTACCGGTGTCTTTGTCGCCATTGGCCACGTCCCGAACACCGACATCGTGAAGGGCGTTGTGGACCTCGGCGAGGACGGTTACGTCATCACGGGACCCGGCAGCTACACCAGTGTCGACGGCATCTTTGCCGCGGGTGACGTACAGGACCACCACTATCGCCAAGCGATCACGTCGGCAGGTTCCGGGTGCATGGCCGCCATCGACGCCGAGCGTTGGCTCGAAAGTCGAGGAATGTAACGACACTTATCGTGACGCCACCGCTAGATTGATTTCACGGAGGTGCACGATGAGTGAGAACATTCAAGAACTGACAGACACCAACTTTGCGAGCGTTATTTCCACGGCCGACAAGCCGGTAGTGGTTGACTTTTGGGCCGAATGGTGTGGACCCTGCAAGCAAATTGCCCCCATCCTCGAGGAACTGGCCGTTGAACAGTCGGAGCGTTTCACGATCGGCAAGCTGAATGTCGATGAGCAGCGCGCGGTGGCCAATCAGTACGCCATCATGAGTATCCCGACCTTGATGGTTTTTAAGAACGGTGAAATGGTGGGTCGCATCGTTGGTGCGAAGCCCAAGGCCGCCCTCCTGGACGAAATCGTCCGTAGCCTCTAAAAGCCCTGGTCAACGCTACTTTAAGCCAGGGTGCTCGCGGGGCTGACGTCCTCGCTCTGCACGAACTTCTTCGCCGTGTGGGCTTTGACATCACCGGCGATCTCTACAGTGACGCCACCGTTCACGCGGTGAGCGCGTTTCAACGTTCCACTCTTCTTCCGGTTACCGGTGCCCTCGATCCACTCACGGCGCAGCAACTAGGTCAGTATCAATATGACCTTGGCGATCGACTTCTCTATCGCCAAGACCCTCCCTTGGTCGGTCATGACGTTGCGGAGCTTCAGGCGTCATTGGCGCAATTGGGATTTGATCCAGGCACCGTTGACGGTCTTTTTGGGAACGACACGGACCACGCACTTCGTGATTTCCAACTCAATTGTGGGCTAGAACCCTCAGGAACACTCACGCGGGCCACCTTGACCGAACTTCGTCGTCTTCGCCCCACTGTCCCGAAGGTCACCGTTTCTGAAGCTCGGGAAAGTGGTCTGCTTCAGGCTCGTATTGCGGGACCCCTCGTGGCCGTGGGTGGCTACCTCGCCACGACGATGGCGGATGCGTGGTCGTCCTACGGACCAAGCCTGTCCGCAACGGATGAAAAGGGATTAATTGAGGCCGCTAACAGTGACCACGCGTCGCTCGCCATATGGATCGAGAATTCTTCGACTCCGGCGGTGACCTACTTTGCCGGTCCCCACTCGTTTTCCACCACTGGATTAACCCTGGCAACACAGCTCGCCACCGAATTGTCCTGTGCCCTTCGGGGAATCGACGACACTTTCTTGCGGCGCACCAAAATGACCGCACTCATTTTGTCGGTTACTGATGACTTTGACGCGGTGAAAGTCTGTGCAAAACTTTCTGAAGCATTATCCGTTGGTAATTAGATTACACAGATAAGTAGCGCTTTTACTGGGTAAAAGTGTGACAGAAGGGTGAAGTTTCAGGTTAACCCACAAGTTAATCCACAGGCTGGGGATAACTTTAACTTGACCTTTACTTCAAGGTGAGGGTTTACTCGGAAATTGCCTTGTAAATACGCTCGAGGTCATCAAGGTCGGCGAAATCGATAGTGATCTTGCCATTCTTGCCCTTGATCTCTACGTGGACGCGGGTGTCCAGGTAGTCCTCCAGCATCTTCTCCAGTTCGGTCACGATGGCATCCGGCAAGGGACGAAGGATCGGTCCCTTCGGAGTCGTCGGGACCACCTTGGGTGCCGTGGGTTCCAAGCTGCGTCGAACTTCCTCTTCAGTGGCTCGCACCGACAGGTCACGACTGGAGATATCGGTGACTAGTTGGGCCTGGCGAGCAACGTCAGCCACCGCCAGAAGGGCTCGAGCGTGACCTGCCGAAATTTTCCCGTGGCTCAAAGCTTCCTGAGCGGCCGGTCCGAGTTGGAGGAGGCGAAGGATGTTGGTGACCGTGGTGCGGTTCTTACCCACTCGTTGGGCAACCTCGTCGTGAGTCAACCCAAACTCATCAATCAACTGCTGGTAAGCCGCAGCTTCTTCTAGGGCATTGAGGTCCACGCGGTGGAGATTCTCCACGATGGCTCGCTCAAGACTGTCACGACTCGTAAGGTCGTCTTGGATGAGCGCGGGGATAGAGGTGAGGCCCGCGATCTGAGCAGCGCGCCAGCGACGCTCACCCGCAATAAGTTCAAACTCCCCGGCAGTAGCCCCCGGCTTCACGATGATGGGCTGAATCACACCCACCGCCGCAATTGAATCCGCTAGGGATTGGAGAGTCTCATCATCAAAGACTCGACGTGGCTGGTAGGTATTGGGTCGAATGACGGTGATGTCGATAACCCGCAAGGGGCTGTCGCTCACCACGTCGTTAGTCTCCGACGTCGTCGGCTCCCCTTCAGGAATTAGTGACCCTAGTCCACGACCGAGTCCAGTGCGCTTAGCCATTGTCAATCTCCTCTGCAAGGTCGACGTAGGCGCGAGCGCCCTTCGACGTAGGGTCAAATACGGTGATCGGCTGGCCGAAGCTGGGAGCTTCCGCTAACCGAATGGTTCGGGGAATTCGGGTCTTACACAATTCGTTCGGGAATGCCTTGGCAACTTCGTTGGCAACATCCTGGGTCAGCGTGGTGCGGTTGTCAAACATGGTGAGAACCACACGAGTGATGCGCAAAGAGGGGTTCAGATTGCGCTGGACAAGGTCCACAATCTTCTGCAACTGAGTGAGGCCCTCGAGAGCGTAGAACTCGCACTGCATGGGTACCAAGATGTCAGTTGCGGCGGCAAAGGCGTTGATGGTGATCAAGCTCAGTGACGGGGGACAGTCCATAAAGACGTAGTCGAAGTCGCCGTCAACAGACTCGATGGCACGCTTGAGGCGAAGTTCGCGGGAAATGACCGAACTCATCTCCTGTTCGACAGCGGCCAAGTCCAAGGTGGCGGGGGCAACAAAGAGATTGTTGTATCCGGTGGGCTCAACAACATCAACGAGGGGGGTTTCATTCAACAGGACGTCATAGACGGACTTGTCGAACTTGTGATAGTCAAGACCGAGGCCCGTTGTGGCATTTCCTTGGGGGTCCAAGTCGATGATGAGGACTCTCTTGCCCCGCTGAGCGAGCGCCGCACCGAGAGAAATGGTGGTGGTGGTCTTACCGACCCCACCCTTTTGATTCGCTACAGCGAAGATCTTGGTTGACCCTGGCTCTGACATGCCCCTCATTCCGACGGTGAGTTGGTCGCCGTTGGCAAACCCGTACCATTCAACACGCTTCTGACACCCCCGTCAAGTGTTCCACGTGAAACATCTCAGAAAGTTGCGATGATCAGAAGGGCAATGTTCCACGTGGAACATGAGTAGAGGACCCTTTTCAATTACGAAGGTTTAGGTCTCTAAAGACAGGGGGCACCAACCGTTGTTCCTTTGTAGCTTCCCCCTGGGACCCATGTATTTACCTATGTCTCCTGCCATATTCACAATCTGCCACGTGAGCGGGAAGGGATTCCTGGTCGTTCACGATGTTCCACGTGAAACAACATGAACGAGTTTGCTGTCTTCAGCCACCATGGGAGGTTGAGGGGTTCTATTCACTTCGGAAATGGCTGACAGGGCGAGGTGGAAAACGTTCCACGTGGAACATCGAAAGACGGCAGCAGCTACGTGGATAGATCTAGCCATTAGTGGGCGAAGGAGGTGATGTTTCACGTGGAACACCGGGGACTGAATGGTGAACCCCTACGATCGATGGCGGTTGAACTTCCCCTACTCCCGGAGACATGGTTCATAAGCCTGAAAAGGGGGAGTTCATATGCAACAACACAGGTGTGCAGCAGTCTGTGTAGTCACCAACAAGTATTCAGGGACGGAAGGATGTTCCACGTGGAACATCCAGCACTATTGGAACCACCATCAACGTTCCACGTGGAACATTGCCACCTATCGCCAGAGTGGCTTTCGTCCTGGAGCCCCATTAGGACGCGGATATGACGGGGGAGTATCCGCCACCTTCTTGAAATATGCAATCGAACCGGTGGGGAAGTTCAATAGGGAGAGTTCTAGTCCCAGTTTCTCTAATCCCTCTTGGTTCCAGCGAGAGCCATCCGATTCGGGTGGCTCGGAGACAAGCAGTACTCCCCCGACCTTCAGAAATCGAACGGCGCATTCGGCTGTCACCGCGGGTGGTCCAAAGAGTCTGGCTACCACGAGATTGAAGGTTGCCTCAAGGTCCTCCCGACGTGCCAACTCTTCCATGCGTCCCGTCTCCACGCGGTAGGAAGGTGCTTCAGCCCATTCGGACACTTCTGCAAGGAATCTTGTCCGCTTCTCCATGGAGTCGCTAAGAACGCCTCCCGAGGCCCATACGGTTGCCAAGACCAACCCAGGGATACCTCCGCCACTACCCATGTCCATCCAGCGGGCAGGAGGGATAAGAGACACCTCTTCCCATGCCGTCAGGAAGAGCTCGGCCTGGGTGATGTGGGGGGAAAAGTCACCAGGGCCTAAAAAGCCCCGCGCCCTCGATTCCTCGAGGGCGCGGGGTAACCAGTTCTGATTCACAGAATCAATTATGCCAGTGCGATCACCACAAAGCGGCGAGGCTCTTCACCTTCAGAGCGTGTAACGATGTCTGCCTGCTCCGTCAAGGCGTCATGGACGGCCTTGCGGTCCGCAGGGCTCATCGGCTCAAGGGCACGCTCCTCACCAGAGGTGCGTACTTCTTCGGCAACCTGGAGGGCGAAACGGCCAAGGGCCGCAACGCGACGCTCACGGTACTGAGCCACATCCACCAGGATGCGATCCGTCTTAGCCGGGCTCTTCGCCTGAACCACCGTACGAGTGATTTCCTGGAGCGCCTGGAGGGTGGTTCCCTTCGGGCCAACCAAGACACCGAGCTCAGTCGGGGGATTGGCGTTGACCGCCAGCTCCACCGTCTCCGCGTCAATCTCGTTGACGGAAACCGTCGCCGTAATCTCCATTGCCTCCAGCAAACCCTCAAGGAAGCTCTTAGCCACCTGTGCTTGCTCGGCTAGTGATATTCCTTCAGCCACGGTGCCCTCCTTAGGGGTCGTCGGATTCTTCTTCTCTACAGGCTTCTTTTCAGCCCGTTCCTTTGCCGGACGCTCCTTCGGCGTGTCTGCCGTGGAGCCTCCGTCGTTCCTGCGGTTGTCAGCCTTCTTGTCGCCGCTGCGTCGTCCCTCGGGGCGGCGCTGGCGCGTGCGCTTCGGGCGAGGACCCACGGGGCGAACTCGAGCGCGAACTCGTGCCTCACCGCGAACTCGTCCGAAGAGACCCTGCTTTGGCTCCTCGAGAACTTCAATATCAGCGTCGGAGTGACCAACTCCCAAGTGTTGGAGGGCCTTTTGTGAGGCCTCCTCTACAGTCTTACCAGTCGTTTCTACCCAATCCATCCTTAACGGCCTTTCCGCTTCTTTTTGTTTTTTGAGCGATTCTGCGCTCGTGCCGGGGCGGACGTAGTCGACGACCCCTGGTCATCAGCACGGGCCGGAAGCTCTCGCTCCCGTGCTGATCCCGGATTACTCACACCAAGGCGGAACATAACGTCCTGGGTGATAATTCGAATGATGTTGGACACGATCATGTACAGCACGACCGCGGCCGGAATGATGAAGTAGATGTAGGCGAACATGATGGGCATGAGGCGCTGAATCATCTGCTGCTGGTTAGGCACGTTTTGGCCCGTCTTCTTGGCGCGCTGGTTGATCTGTGCCATCTGGAAGTACTGAAGGCCCACCGCCAGGAAAACAAAGACAAAGTAGGGAACTGCGGCCCAGGTGGACGCGTGGTGACTAAATGGCTTTTCGGCCATGTCAAATCCAAAAACCTTCAACTGACCATGAGCAGCCACAATGCTCTCGTGCAGCTTTGAGGTCACAGGGATGTACTTCGGCTGCGACACAAAATGAGCCGGCGTCATCAGAGTTGCCTTCACGAGAGTCGTGTTAGCCAATCCCTTGATCACTTGATACAGAACGAAAAGGAAGGGTCCCTGCACCAACATGGGCAAGCAACTCGACATCGGGTTGACGTTTTCTTCCTTGTAGAGGCGCATCAACTCTTCATTGAGAGTTTGGCGATTCTCTGGCCCCTTGTACTTTGCCTGCAATTTTTTGATTTCAGGTTGGATTTTTTGCATTGCCACCATGCCGCGAGTGCTCTTCACGGTGAGGGGGGTCATGACGGCCATAATCACGATGGTGAGCATCATGATGGCGAAGCCATAGTTGGGGATCAGCGAATAGAAGAAGGCCAGGAGCCAACCAAACAGGCTGAAAACAGGGTGAAAAATTGCGGCAATGCTTGAACCGATACTGGCCAACATGACTATCTATCTTTCTGGGGCGGGTGGAACTAGGTCGATCCCGTGGGGACCGAAGGGATTGCACTTCACAACTCGTTTTGTCGACAGCCACATTCCACGGACAAGGCCATGGGTAGCTAACGCTTCAAGAGCGTAGGTGGAGCAGGTGGGGTAAAAGCGACACGGTGACGGGCGACCCGCCACTACTGCTTGGTAGAAACGAATGAGAGCAGACAGCGCCCGAACCCGGCGCCGGTCAGCGAAGTCCGGCTCGGTGAAGGGCGGCATCAAGGTGGGTGCGCAGCTCGTCATAGGATAAGTTGCCTGTTCCGTTACCGCTTCTGATCAGGTAAAACCCTGTCGGAAGGGTGGAGGCTTGCTGAGTCAAGAGATCACGCAGTCGGCGTCGAATAAGGTTTCGAACGACCGCATTACCCACCGTCTTTCCCGTCGCAAAGGCCACCGATACCTCG
>Ga0208497_1000544_pt1 | contig 17085 bp, 21 predicted proteins | sample CryBogCBE25Aug07_FD_184555 | JGI IMG/M metagenome (GOLD analysis project Ga0208497, IMG submission 184555) | Freshwater microbial communities from Crystal Bog, Wisconsin, USA - CBE25Aug07 (SPAdes) | ecosystem: Environmental > Aquatic > Freshwater > Lake | place: Crystal Bog, Wisconsin, USA...
GTGGGGGACGCATCAACACCAACGCGTTCGCTGAATTGTCGCCCGGTCTCGCCGCTTGCACCATGCAGTTCTGCGACATGGCTGCGCCTCGCGAAATCCCGACCCCGTTGCCGGGTGGCGCGATTGACGTGCTTTCGGAAATGCGCATCACTTCTGGCTGGGGCATCCGCCCGGAAGCGATTGCAATTCTGAGCATGCAATACCAGTAAAACTAAAAAAGGAAGGCCGGCATCAGTCGGCCTTCCACTGCTTTTCGCCCGATCAACAGCAAATTGATCGATCATAGGGAGAGACCTAAATGACTACGCTATATGTTGCAAATGCCTCCAAGCAAAGGCACGATTTTATCTACCGCATTCCAGAAGAAACCTCTGTGCGCCGCCAGCAAATCCCGCCCGGCGGGCAAATCACGGTTTATCAGCCGAATGCAACTATTGATGTGTTGCACAACATCGTTGATCAGCACAAAGTTTATGGCTTGATTGATGTTGCCGAAATCGACCGGCGCAAGCCATTTGTTGGCCTGTGCTACTCTTTCGACAAGCCAATCAAAGTCGAAAAAATTATGTATGCCGACGAACACAACGCGGGTGTTTTGACCGAGATCAGCCAAGAATCGCGCAAGCTATCCGCTGCTGCATTACATGATGCAATCAGCCGGGTGACGGAAGGTGCGGCGCGCTTGGATGCGTTGGAAATGGAAGTGGTCGAGCAAAACAAGCCCAGCGAACCCGGCATTAACGAAGTGGTGACGGTCAACCGAAATGGCACTGACGCGCCTTCGCGCGGGCGTGGCCGACCAAGGAAAAACTAATGCTTCCAACGGTTGCAGGATTTTTGCTGTTTATCCGCAATGTCATGGGCATCAGCGCATTGGTATTGCCGGATAACAGCCCTGCGATCAGTTGGGCATTTTCCATTGCTACCATGTTCGTTAACCCAGACCTTGCGGTGGTAGGTTCTTCTTTGAATGTGACCCCGCAAACAAACCTTTTTGTCCAAGCAACCTACAATTTGGCCGCTGACAATTTGGTAAATTATGCCCAAGATCAAACCGGACGCACTTATTTTTCCGATTTGCGGGCCAGTTTGAAAATCAACAATTTTGCTGCCGGCGTAGTTCAATCCGCTTCCGATAACGGAACTAGTGACAGTTTAGTTGTGCCGGAAGCATTGCAACATCTGACGCTGGCAAATTTGCAAAACCTCAAAACGCCTTGGGGACGCACTTATCTCGCTATGGCGCAAACAGCCGGAACGCTATGGGGGGTCGCATGACCACTTTGCACCTGGGTGTTGTCGATTTTCCTTATGCCAATCCGCCCAAAGATTATAAAAAATATAAAATGAAATCCGGCACTCCCGGCATGGCCAGCACTGGCGACGTAGCGACGTGGCTTGAAAACAAGTATCACGTCATGGAAGTTTTTTTTGAAGATAAACATCAAAAAATCAGCGATGCTATGGAAAATTCCATTCTTGGTGCGCTGGAAAGTTTGTTAAAAGGCGGGATCGCAACCGGAAACCCATTTAGCACGGCAGAAGATATTATTGCGACGGAATTTAAGCAATTTTTGTCGTCTCGTGATATTGAAAATATCGGCATTCCGGGCGTTCCGACGCAAGCGGCTTTAGATGGCGTCAGCCATCGCTTCAAAAATCCACGATTTAAAACCGTTGGAAAAGGAAAAAATAAGCGCCTTGTGAAGCGACCTCGCCGGCCAAGTTTTATCGACACCGGCATGTATCAGGCTTCCATGCGCGCGTGGTTTGACTAATGGCAACGGTATCTGAAAGCCTGGGCAATCATTCCCAGTTAAAATCCACACTGGAACAAGGTTTGCTTTCCATTTCGGAAAGCGCAACCGTCACTTTTACTAAATACGTCAAACGCATTTTGCCGCTTGATGGTTATGTTTTTTGGCTGGCCGGTGAGACCATCACCGTTCAAGGTTCGTTGCATTATTCAAGTTCCCGCGAAATGCGAGAAGATGAAACCATCTCAATTAATCGGGTTGTGTTCACAACCACCAGTCCGATTACGCCATTCAATTATGTGAATCAGCAATTGATTTGGGTGGCGACGGTTAATGATATCCGTTTTTCCTTTTCTAATCGCGGCATGTTTTATGAGCAAGCCGGGTTATTTCATTATTCTGGCGATGCGGTTTATCCGGCTTTGGCTTCGCAATTGGTCAGCAATTTATATGATCTTTCGCCCGACAAATTGATTGTGTCCAACAGTCTGCCGGCTTGGCTTGCGCTGCAAACTTATACGCCGGCATGGTTGACGATCCCCAATCCAGGCATACAGCTTTATCCTTCATTTTTGGTGCCTACCAATATCGTGCCACCATATGGAACGGTTCATATTGAACCATCTCGCACAGATGCGATTCAGGCGGCTCCGCTGTTAACGATAAATGCGACGCATTATCAACTTGCCAGCGATCATGTCCGCATTACGCTGTATGGCGTAACCAACAACACTGCCTTGGATTTTGTCGATACGGTTAATCAATACACACTCAACACTGATGTGATTGGCATTATGAATATGCCGATCATGCGAGATGAAAAACGAGTGCAGACCGAAATCCAATCCATCGCAATGAAGAAGACAATCGAGTATGATGTGAGTTATTATCAAACCCGCATCAACGATGTTGCGCGGCAATTGATCGAGGAAGCATTCGTTCAATACACCGTTGCGCCTTATCCTGTCGCAGCTTAACCAAGGAGACTTACTATGCCGCAAAATGCCAATCAAGTTTATCCTGCCGTATATTCTGGCGTAGCCAAGCCGCTGAATCTTGATGCGGCTGGCAATCTGCTTGTTGCTGACAATCAGAATGCTGAAGCAACCGTGCTGAACATCACCACCGCCACTGTGGTGAAGGCGTCGGCTGGCTATATTGGTCGCGTGTCGATTGTTGTCGCTGGCGCTGCTGGCGCGATTTACGACTACGCTTCCACTTCTGGTTATGCTGCTGCAAACGAAATCGCTGTGCTTCCGGCCACTGTTGGCCTGACCGCATACGATTGGCCGGTGTCTACTGGCATTCTTGTTGTGCCGGGCGCGGGTCAAACGATTTCGATTTCTTACCGCTAATCGGCCACCGTCGCACCTAATCGCCGGAGATATCAATGCCCAGTATTGTTCAAGTCAACGTAACGCAGACGGTCGGCCCTGCGCCGATTACGCTGCAATCTTCCGGCGCGCTCATCTCTCAAGGTGCGACGGTGACGACCCCTGGCACGTCCAGCTTGCTCACGCAGCTTTCGGATTTAACCCCGTTGCTGACGGGAGCCAAGGCTGTAACGTCCGCCACCCTATCGGCTGGCACGGTGACGGTTGTGTGCACGACGGCACATGGCTTCACGATTGGCGACACTTTGCTAATTACGGTGGCGGGCGTTACGCCAACGGGTTATAACGGCACGTTCAATTGCACTGTTACGACCAGCACCAATTTCACCTATGCCTTGTCGGGTTCTCTCGCGGCGGGCACTGGTGGCGTTTATACGCCGGAAGATGTGTCTGAATTGGTGGCGATGGCGACGACCTTTTTTGCGCAAGGTTCGGGCCAGTCCTGCTACGTGCTGGAACTAGGCGCGGGCAACGCTACGGATGGCGCTACGGCCTTGCAAGCCTACATTACGGCCAACCCCAACAGCAACTATGTCGCGGGCGCTACGGGTTATTTTTATGCCTATGTGGTGCCTCGCACCTGGGACGGAAATGTTACTTTCCTGGCGATGCTGGCTAGTTACGAATCGACCACGGCGAAAACGTATTTCTTCATCACGACCACGCTGGCGACCTATACCAGCTACACAAATTTGATGAAGTGCGCTTTCACCATGATCGAATCGCCTTCGCTGGGCGTATATCCCGCGAATGCTCTCACTGCCGCAACCTATTCGGGCGGTTTTGTCACGGCCACCACAACCACTTCGCATGGTGTAGTGCCGGGCAACTGGTTTACCATCGCGGGTTGCACTCCGGCTGGTTACAACGGCACGTTCCTGGCTTTGGCCGGCACCACTGGCAACACGCTGGTTTACGCCTTGTCGTCTAACCCAGGTGCCGAGACGATTTTGGGAACGCTGGTGGCAAATCTTTATGCTAACTCCGCAATCCCATCCACGGAATTCAGTATTGCGTCGGCCTTTTATCGCTTGATGCAGTATAATCCGTCTGCGTCTAATCGCGTTACGCCTTTTGCGTTTGGATATATTTATGGCGTCACGCCATTTCCGACGCGCGGCAACAATGCTTTGTTGACGACGCTAAAAAATGCCAACACCAATATCGTTGGCACTGGGGCGGAAGGCGGCATTAGCAACACCATTATTCTGTGGGGCACCACTGAAGATGGGCATGATTTCACTTATTGGTATTCTGTCGATTGGGTGCAAATCAATTCGGATGAGATGATCTCGAATGCGATCATCAACGGTTCCAATAATCCGCAAAACCCGCTGTATTACGATCAAAACGGCATTAACCGCTTGCAAGCGGTCGAACAACAGGTCATGAACAACGCGATTGCTTTTGGCCTTGCTCTTGCTCCGGTAACAGTAACCGCCACGCCATTTGCCACTTACGTCGTGCAAAATCCCACCGATTATCCGGCTGGCATTTATCGCGGTCTTGCGGTGACCTACACTCCGCAACGCGGATTTATTCAAATCGTGTTTTACGTCAATGTCACATCGTTCCCGGCGGCGGGTTAATAGGAGGTCGCGCAAATGGCTGGAAATCCGCAAATCGTCCAAGGAACACTGAACCGCCTTCGTGGCAGTGTTGTTATCCCAAATTTTCCAGAATTGAATGTCACCGCGCCATATCTCGGTCGCGGCGGCATTTCTTTGGCATTTGAAGGTGAAACCACAACTGCCATTCCGACGATGGTTGGCACGGTGCAATCACCCCTGCCGTATCAAATGGTCACGATTACGATTGCGTTGTTGAAAACTCAATCTCTTGCCAATCTATGGGAAGCCCAACGGCAAACCCTTAGCTTGGTGGGCGACGTAACTGTGACGCCAGACACAAGCAATTTGACCACTTACACCATGAACAACTGCGCCATCGACAACGTTCGTGAATTGAATTTTGCGGGCGATGATGCCGGTTATGTTGTGACCGTCAAAGGCTATTACCAGATCAATGCGTCGCTCTGGTCGCTGCTTTAATTGTTGCTAATTGGCAGGCTGGCATTCGCCGGCCTGCCATTTTCTAAGCCAACAGCAATTGGCTTTTCCGGTGGAGAGAAAACAAAATGAAAATTGATAGCAAACTCAACCTTGTCACAGAAGTAGAAACCGAAAATGGTTCTATTTTTGTTCACAGCACTCCAATTTCTCGTGAAGTATTTGAAAAATACTTTTTGACGATTTCCAAAACCTTTGCCTCCATTATTTCAGAAGGGCTGAGTTTCATTTCCGGTCCTCGTGTGGCGGCAATGTTGCTGAAAAAGATTGCCACTGAACAAGGCGTTTGGGATGGCCGAGATGGCGTAGAAGCCGGTTTGATGGCCGAAATTCGCCGGCTATCTAATGTCATCATGCCATCTTCCACTGGCTGGCAAACCGTTCCTTTTCAAGATGCGATTAGCCGGCAATTGTTGGATCAGGATGATATCGCTGAGGTGGAAGGGCTTATTTGTTTTTTTATCTGCGCCTCTGCCATGAGTCGGAAAACCGAAATCAAGGGCGTTCTGGAACGGATGCGTTTGTGGGGTTCGTCAATTACATTGTTGAACTCTACGGCATTCGCCGCTTCCTTACCGATATCGACAGAGACCGAGACTTCTACGCCAACGGAGAACACGTTGTCAGCGCCGCATTAGATTGGGCGGCAAACGAAGGTTTTTATGACTTTTTTAGCCATCATGTGCAAGAATGGATGTGGCAAACTGCGCATGAATATCGACAACGCCATGTGTTGAGTGCGTTAAAGCAAATCAGGATGTTCTAAATGGCGGTCAAGTCGGTCATTGATATTGATGTAAAAGATGATTCCTTTAAGGAATTCATGGCTTTATTCAATAAATATAAGACCTCCCTGGACAAACTGCCGGGCGCTTGGGAAAAAACCGACGACGCAATTCATGACGCCGGCAAAAGTTCAAATTTTTTGACTGCTGCCATTATTTCTCAAACTGATTTGCTGCGCAAACAATTAAACGACCACGCAAAAATTCGGCGCGAAATCGACAACACCAATCGTTCAATGACAATGCTGGGGCGTAGTTCCCGCAAGGTGTTTGAAAATATCCAAGGCATGACAGTCTCCATGCTCAAGTGGGGCGGTTTGTCGGCATTGGCTACGGGCGTATTTGGCCTGTTATCGGGCGGCACTGGCTTTTTTGGTTTCAACGCAATGGCGCAAGGGGTTAGCGCATCCCGCCAGCAGGCGGGCTTGCTGGGCCTTGATCCGGGCGAATTGAAAGCTGTGCAGACGGCATATGGTCGCGTTAGCGGTGCGTCCGCCGCTCTTGGCGGCGTGGCCGGCATGAAACGTGATGTTTCTCGGCAATTTTATTTGCGGCAACTCGGAATTTCGCAAGGAGACATTGAGGGGAAAACATCGGCAGAACTAATGCCGGATGTAATGTTGCATCTAAAAGATGCGATTGATGCGCTTCCAGAAAACATGATTCACGCAAGAGCGGAAGCACTTGGATATACGCAATTCATGTCGGAAGCTGATTTGCAGCAATTGCGCAAATTAAACAGAAACGAGGTTGTTGCTGCTGGTGAGCGTTTGCCGAGTTACACTAGGGAATTTGCGGTCACGCAAAAAACGGCATCGGCATACGATGACTTTATGGAAAAAATGAAAGCAGCCGGAGAAAGATTAGAAACAACATTGGTGAATGGCCTTGTAAAATTGGCCGGACCATTAGGGAATGTTGTTGATTCTTTCACGCATCTTGCGACAAAATTATTTGATGATCCGGCTTTTGTTAAAGGCGTTGAAGACTTTGCTTCAGGCATTGAAAGTTTTGCGGCAACGCTGGGAAGCGAAAAATTCCAAGAGCAAATGGTCAAATTCGTTAATGGCATTACCGATGTTGCCAAAGGTTTGTATGAATGGTCGGTTTGGTTGTTCGGGAATAAAAAAACAATGCCCGGACCTGTCCAACCGCAATTTGATGAATTTGGCGGTATACGGAATTTGCCCGATCTTCAACGTCCGATGAAATTTACGCCCAATGGTGGCGGATTGTTTCAGCCTGCCAGCTATATGAGTCCGCTTGGCACTTCTGCCGGCGGGGAAAATCTTCAATTTGGAAACATAGAAGAAGCGCACAACCTGCCTCCGGGCTTGTTGCATAAAATTATGATGATTGAATCGGGTGGTAATCCGTTCGATGTTAATCCCAAATCCGGGGCGATGGGTGCTTTTCAATTTATGCCTGGAACGGCAAAAGATTTTGGATTAACCAATCCGTTTGATGTGCAGCAATCCGCAGATGCGGCGGGCAGATATTTTGAATATCTCATGAAAATATTTAATGGAGATATCGAAAAAGCTGCCGCCGGTTATAATTGGGGACAAGGCAATGTGCAAAAAGCCGTGGAACGCGCAGCGCGGGAACATAAAGATTGGGTTGAATATCTGCCAAATGAAACTGCGAATTATATTCGCAATGTCGGAACAGAATTTGGTGGAAGCCATTTTGCCGCTAGGTCAGGACAGGGCGTGAAAATTTCCATTAATAATGCTGCGGGCGGAAATTATGCAGATGTGGTGGCTTCGCTTGCGGCTCCGGGGGTTTATTGATGAGCGGATCAATAGTCAACAATATCGGACGCACCGTCTATCAGCTTGGGTTTGAAATTTCCCCGATCCTGTTTTCAGGTGGCATTGCGGAAGCATTCCCTGGCGGTTATATGCCGATTATTATTGTAACAGAGGCTGCCAATTTCATTTCCGGCTTGCTGGCCGGATCAAATGTGTTCGATTTGGACAATTTTTTTGCTCATTTTACGCCCATTCCAGGCGGAACTTTGGCAAGTTATTCGATTGGCATGTATCCGTTTGCCAACCAATCCGTTGCGGCAAATTCGATTATTGCTGAACCATTAAAGCTATCAATGCGCATGGCAATTCCGGTCAATAAACCGGGCGGTCATACGGCAAAATTGGTAACAATGATGGCGCTGCAAAAAATTGTGCAAACTCATGCCAATATGGGCGGCACTTATACCGTTGTGACGCCGGCCAACCTTTATACAAATCTGCTTCTTACCGGACTCACTGACGTGAGCCAAGGCGGCACACCGATCCCACAGAACACTTGGCAGTGGGATTTTATCCAACCTCTGGTGACGCTTGAACAAGCAGATGCTGCCATGAATAATTTCATGACTGCAACCGGCAATGGAATTCCAACCGCAGTGCCGGGGCAATAATGACAACCATTTATCCATTCACTCCGGCTGGTGCGCCTGTCAATTCGCAGGTTCCTTCAACTTTAGTGCCGACAAATCCGCTTGGATTAAATCCAATTGCGGTTCCGCCTTCAGTTGGGCCTTTTACTTTCCAACCGACGTTTGACGGAACGCAATACACAATCACGGTAACTTGGAGCCTGTTTGGGCAGCGGTATTATGTGAATTGCTACACCTTAACCGGATCATTGGTTTTTTCTTTGCCATTAATTGGATCAGACAACGGAATTAATATTCAAGAAATTGATTGGGCAAATAACGTCGCCACGGTTACAACAAGCCTTCCGCATGGATTAAAAGTTGGAACTATTGCCAACATCACCATTGCTGGCGTATCGCCCGACACATACAACGGCATTTATGCCGTGACTATTATCAATTCAACGCAATTTACATTTTCATTATCTTCTTATCCAGGTTCGCCGGTGACATTGGGAACGGCTGCATACAACATAAATATTGCGGCGGGCTATTTTGCTTCTACTTTGGTTTATCGCACGAATAACCAGCAATTTGAAATAAGCCCATGAGATATTACGAAATTACGCTGACCAATCCAGCAGCACCGGATTCGCAACCGCTTGTATTTAGCAGTTGGGTCAATGGCAAAAATGACCCTGGCGCGTTGAATGTTGTGTTTAATTGTCAAATTTCATCTTATGCCACATCGCAAAATCCATGCATTGTGGCGGTGTATGGAATTCCGATTAAATTCATCAGCCAAGTATACAACCTTTATGGCTATAACATCACCATCAAGGCAGGCTTTCAAAAAGGCTTGCCTTTGGCTAATGCCAATCAAAATGGCATCATCATAGAAGGTTTTGTGGCTCAGGCTTATGGTAATTGGGTGGGCAATGAAATGACGCTTAATTTTGTCATTTCAGCCGGACCATCATTTGTTCAACCATCATCCTCGCAATCTACTGCCAATCAAACGGCGGCTGCGCAAGCCATGCCCGCCGATCCGAACCCGGTGCCAACCGGAACATTGGATCAACCCATAAATGGCAGCTTTGAATGGCCGGCAGGACAACTGCTTTCCGTGGCGATTGCTAATTTTTTAACAAAAGCATTTCCGAAATATCCAACGCCATATATTGCTATTAATCCAAGCCTTGTTGGCAATGTTGATCGGCATGGTGTTTATTCAACAATTCGGCAATTTGCCGATGAGGTAAAAAAATTCTCTAAAACTATGATTGGCGGCAAATATCAAGGAGTTGATATTTCATTGCTCACAGGACAAAAGTTTTGGGTTTATGATGGCACCACACCAGGAAAAACTACGTCCATTCAATTTAATGAATTGATTGGCCAACCGACGTGGATTCAACAACAAACCATTCAATTTAAATGCCCTATGCGGGCGGACATTAATCCAACTGAAATCATAGTATTGCCAAAAGGATTTTTTCCGGTCATTCAAACTCCCAACATTTCTCAGCCTTGGAATTATCGAAACACGGCGCAACAACAAGGCAGTTTCTACGTTCGTGAAATTCAGCATTTTGGGAATTTTCGACAGCCTTCCGGCGATTCTTGGGCTAGTTTGTTTACCTGCACCGTTATAGCGTAGGCCATAAAATGTCCGGCAACATTCAAACCACTCCGCTTAATCGCACTTTGCCGCGTTTCGTTCAAAACGAAATCACCAATGCGGCTGGACAAAACCCACAATCGCTTCCGGTTTCAGTGGTAGCAATTGAAGGGGCATTTGTGACGGTCAAGTTTGAACTGCAAAGCACCATCACTTTTCCGCTCATTAAGGTTCCGCAAGCCATTTCGCGTTATGCGAGACCGCCGACCCAGGTAGGGGATAAGGGGTTTGTGATCTCATGCGACCGCTACCTAGGCGGTGTGACCGGCCTCGGCAGCGGCGTGGCAAACTATCAACAAATTGAACCGAATCTTTCGACGCTGGTTTTTGTGCCGTTAAGCAATACGGCTTTTCCATCAGTTGATGCGAATGCATACAACATTACCGGACCAAATGGCGCAGTAATTAAAGAAGATGGCGGCAACAGCGTTATCACATTAACGCCAAATTCAATAACGCTTGCTTGTGGTTCCAACTCAATTGTTATATCTTCCTCGGGAATTTCCCTAACTGGCACTCTTAACATTAACGGCTCGCCTTATCTTTTGCATGAGCATAAAAATGTTATGACTGGCACAAATAACACCGGGGGCGTTGTCTAATGCGCGTCTATGGCCGGAATTCTACCACCCAAAAATGGGAGGAAGTGCAGACCGACGCCAGCGGGCAAAATGACTATGTGCATATCACTGCATTAATCCAATGCCTTTTGTTAAATTTGAACGAATCGCCATTTTGGGCAAACTGGGGCATTCCGGCACAACAATCGGTAGTTCAGCAAATTTTCCCAGATTTCTACGTTGCATTAATTCAGCAACGGTATGCGGTCTATTTTGCCAGCCTGCAAATCAGCAAGGTGCAATCTTATACGCCAACGTATAATATCAGCATCATCACCAACCAGGGCGTCAAAATGCAAGTGAGTGTGGCGGTATGAGCGGAACCACAATCCCTATCGTCCTCGGCCCAGCCGGCATGATCCCGGCTGCTCCGGCTGACGTGCAAACGGCTCTAATTGCCAATGTCACTGCGACGAATCCGGGTTATACGGCCAATCTTCCAGGCACTTTAATTGAAGATATCAGCAGCACGGATGTTGCCGCGATTTTGGCTTGCAATTCGGCATTGGTGGAACTGGTCAATTCGATTACCCCATATGGGGCAAATCAATTCTTGCTTAACCAGCTTGGGCAAATTTATGGCGTCCAGCAAGGGCAAGCCACCAACACTTCCGTTTATGTTGTTTTTACGGGTTCGCCCGGTTTTGTGATTGCTGTTGGTTTTACGGTTTCGGATGGGACCTATCAATATACCGTCCAGGACGGCGGCATTATCGGAAGCGGCGGAATATCGGATTCTTTGTATTGCCTTGCTACGCAATCTGGATCATGGGCGGTGCCGGCCAACACGGTAACAACCCTTGCGACGTCCGTTCCATCAACAATCACTTTGTCAGTCACAAACCCGCTTGCAGGCACATCCAGCGCCGGCTCGCAATCTGTGGACGATTACCGCGCTCAGGTTTTGCAAGCCGGCCTAGCAGCCTCTATGGGCATGTCTCGGTATCTGAAAACCTTACTCGGCAATGTGTCAGGCGTTCAAAACCGGCTGGTATCTGTTTTGCAAAATGGAACAGCGTGGGAAATCATTGTAGGCGGCGGCGATCCGTATCAAGTGGCGTATGCCATTTATTCGGCGTTGTTTGATACATCAACGCTGATTGGTTCCACAATGAGCGTAGCAAGCATTAGCCAAGCCAGCGCGGCAATTGTGACGACAACCTTGAATCATGGCTTGACCACCGGCAACACAACAACGATCAGCGGCGCGCTTGGCATGACTGGCGCAAATGGAACCTGGACCGTTACCGTATTAACGCCCAAAACATTCAGCATTCCTTATAATTCAACCTCTGTGCCAGCCTACACTGGCGGCGGGGTGCTGACACCAAATGCGCGCAATCAATCGGTCACGATTACCGATTATCCCAACACTTATATAATTCCATTTGTGGTTCCTCCGGTTCAATCAGTGACGATTTCGCTTTTGTGGAACACAACATCGACCAATTCGGTTTCTGCAACTTCAATGGCGACATTGGGTTCTGCCGCTTTGGTGCAATACATCAATAGCATTCCGGTCGGCGCACCGATGAATCTTTTTGAATTGCAAAACGCATTTCAGTTGGCAACTGTCAGCGTTTTGCAAACTGCTTATTTGACCCGCATGGCTTTTACAGTTTCAATTAACGGCGTTGTGACGCCTCCGGCCAGCGGAACGGGCGTTATTGCAGGCGATCCAGAAAGCTATTTTCTAACGAACTCCACGCTCATCACAATCGCGCAGGGCTAAAATGAGCGAGACCCTTCAAAAAACTATCCCGTCTTATCTTTATCAGCAATACGCTGATGATGACGATCTGCAGGCGTTTGTGGCGTCTTATAACACCATCACGCAACAATACATTAACACATTTAACCAACTGAACCTGCCGGTTTACACCAGCGATTTTATTACCGGCTCTTTGCTGGATTGGGTCGGCGCGGGCATTTATGGATACCCTCGACCGTCTTTGCCTGGAACCTCCGGCAGCAACATTGGGCCTTTGAACACGTATGGGCCAGATTACAAAGTTCCTCTTAACTCGCAAATTACTACGGCACCGGGTGCCAGCCCAATCACGACCGACGACATCTATAAGCGGTTGCTGACTTGGCATTTTTATAAAGGCGACGGCAAAGTTTTCAATATGCGCTGGTTGAAACGGCGCATTATGCGCTTTTTGATCGGCACAAATGGGACCGCACCAAATCTGCCGCAGACCTACCAAATCAACGTCACATTCGGCACAGGCAACGCAATCAATATCACCATACCGACATACCCAGTAGCGCCACTGTTAGCGGCTGCTATTGCGAGCGGTGCGGCGGAATTGCCTTTTCAGTTTGTCTTCAATGTTACTGTTTCTGGTCCAGTTGGCGCATTCATCCCTTGGGTGAATAATAGCAGCGCAACAGTCGCTTGGGAAAACAGCAGCAGCGCAACAGTCACTTGGAATAATTACGGTATTTAGGGGTTGAGTTCATGAGCGGCGTTCCATATCTTTTCGCGTCGGCCAGCGGCACACTTCCTCTGTCGCAGCTTGATACTAATTTTTCCACCCCGGTCACGATTGGCACCACGTCAGTTGCTTTGGGCAATACCGTAACAACTCTGGCTGGATTAACGCTTTCCAATCCGACAATTTCGACGCCAAATTTTACAACCAACGTCGGCATCGGGACCAGCACCCCAACAAGCCTGCTTCAAATTGTAGGCGCAACCGATCCAGTGTTGACTGTAACCGCTGCCAGCAGCGGTTCGGCTTGGCTGTCGCTTAATGGCATTTCGTCTGCTGTTATTCATAACCCGAATAATGTTGCCACTGTTTTCACTACCAATGCCACCGAACGCATGCGGATCAGCGCAGCCGGCAACGTAGGCATAGGCACGTCAAATCCAGACAGCTTTTATGGAATTGCGGTGTCATTGGCGGTTGTCAAAAACCAGAATGCCGCCACCATTTTTGGTATCGCTAACAGCACCGTTGGCGCAAGCGCATGCACGCAGATTGCAATGGTTGGTGGAACAGCCTATTCGTTTGCCAACATGCAACTTTCCGACAACAACGGTTCGCCTTATTTTACGAATGATTATGGCCTTGGTGTCAATTACGCCAAATGGGGTTTTGACGGCAATGAACGCATGCGAATTACCGCTGCTGGCAATGTTGGTATTGGTTCGACAAATCCTAGCATTAAACTTTCTGTTGTTGCCAATACCAATAGCAATGATGGTCTGTTGGTTTCTAATGTCAGCACTGGCGCGTCCGCTCAGGCTTGGTTGAATGTTGTTGCGCAAGGCTGGACTGGTGTGCAGCTAATTCAAAATCAAGCTTCTGGAACCGCGCAGGTTTATACCGCAGACAATGTGTCGATGTTGTTTGCAACTAATGCCACCGAGCGTATGCGGATCACAGCAGCGGGCAACGTCGGGATTGGAACGACGACACCTGATATCAATTTGCGCGTTTCCGGAACATATGCGGAAATGGGAACGCTTGATGGAACAGTAGATAGCCGCCTTGCTTCAACTTCTGGCGGTGGCGCGGGTATTGTTGGGACGTATTCCAATACTCCTATGACTGTTTATTCCAACGGCACCGAACGCATGCGGATCAGCGCAGCCGGCAATGTCGGTATTGGCACATCTTCCCCAGGTTCCCTTCTCACTGTCAACGGCTCTCTTTATGCTTCTGGGGTTTCGTCTTTCGTTAACGCCACAACTAATTTTGGTCCTGTGTCGGCGTCCAGCGGTCCAAACCTATACCTCATCAACACCAATGGTGGTTCGGGTGCAGGGGCGTCCCTTGTCTTTCTGAACAATAATTCATCTGCCGCTCAGAAGACGGCCGCATACATCAACGGCGGGTTGGTGGTTGCCACGGCTGGCGCTGAACAAGGACTTATTGACTTTGAAGTGTTTGATGGCACCAATAACGTTAACCGCATCATCAATATGCAAGTAAACACCGGCGGTGCAAGCGGCACGTTCGCGCCCAGCACTGACAACTATTGGAGTTTTGGTTTAAGCGGATATCGCTGGTCATCTGTTTATGCGGTAAATGGTGTTTTTACGGCTGCTTCAGCGACTACCGGCTTTGCGACGACTTCTGACACAAGCTATTTTACCCCGTCCGGCCTAAGCGCAATTCCAAACTATGGCATAGGCGCTCCTGGCGGCAACAATGTCGCTCTTTCCGCTTTCAACAGCCTTGTGTTTTATACCGGCCAAGCTGAACGCATGCGTATCAGTTCGTTGGGTAATGTTGGCATTGGCACGTCAAATCCAGACAGTTTTTACGGCCATCCAGCGTCGTTGGCTATTATAAACAACCAGAATGCTACCACTAATTTGGGTATTGCCAACGGCACCTCTGGTTCCCTTGCATTTACGCAAGTTTCATTGGTTGGTGGAACACTTAATTCTAACGCCTACCTTCAACTTGCCGACAACAGTGGCTCGCCATATTTCCAATTGACGACTGGTAATGCTGTATCTGGCATTTCAATGATCGCCAATAGCAATGGCGTCAAGCTGGCATTGAATGGAACAAGCTGGACCAGCCTTTCCGACGCGCGCCTGAAAGACATCATTGAGCCAATCACGAATGCTGCGTCTAAGGTCAGCACCCTGCGTTCAGTCATTGGCAAGTTTAAGACGGAAGCGGATGGTGTTCGTCGTTCTTTCCTTCTGGCGCAAGACGTGCAAGCGGTGCTGCCGGAAGCGGTCAATGTTGCCAAAGACGCAATGGGCACTCTTGAGTTGTCTTATACTGATGTTATCCCGCTCCTTGTGGCGGCGATCAACGAGTTGACGGCGCGTATCACCAACCTAGAAACAAAGGCGGCTTAAAATGGCAAACACCTACGTTTGGGCTTTTCCCACCCTCACTGCTTATCCCGAGTATGCGAGCCAGACGGATGTGGTTTACACCGTCCACTGGACGCTGACTGGCACTAACCCGGATGGCGTTACGGGTTCTGTTTACGGCACTCAGGCGCTTGAATACGTCGCCGGCAGCCCGTTCACGCCATATGCGCAGTTGACCGAATCGCAGGTCCAGGGCTGGGTAACGGAAGCGATGGGGCCGACGCAAATTGCGGCTTTGGAAGCGAACATTGACGCGCAAATTTTGCAAAAAATCGCTCCCACCAGCGTTAACCTGCCGCCGCCCTGGGCGTAACAAATGCCAATCATATCCGCCAATCGCACAATCACAATCATTCCTCCCTGGACAGCCAGTCTGCAATGGCCGACTGCCCAGCCGGATGATATACTGGATTACGCTCTGGATGTGACGGCTGCGTTGGCGGATGTGGGTGATACTATTGTCACCGCAACAGTTTGCGCGGCACCCTACGGTGCAGGCGAATTGACTATTAATAGCATCAGTTTCAGCGGCGGCGTTATAACCGTGTGGCTGGCCGGTGGCGTGGCAGGACGCGTTTATTTTGTTAACCTTGTCGCGTTTACCACGGCAGGACGAGAATTTTCATGGTATGTTCGGCTTCCAATCAGTGCTAGATTGGCCGAAATTCCAATACCGATTCCCCCATATCCAGGCTATAGCACGCCCATTTCTACATAGGAGTTTCACATGAGCGGGCCGTATCCCAATGACCAAGGTGTTCCAGGTGGTGCGATTCCGGGTTGGATCGTTCCAGGCGTTGCTGGCACTGGTTTCACCCCAAGAGCGGCCAATGCCTCGTCGATCACGACGGGGGGCACGGCGGTGTCGGTTGTAACCGGACTCATCAACGGTGGGTATATTCTGAACCCACTCACCGCTGCTGCTCAAAAAATTGTGACTGCTGAAAATCTTTATATTGACTTCATCAATACACCCGGATCGACCGACGCCATGGGCAACGGCACGACGTTGGATTTGCAACCGGGTCAAGGCTACGCCATTCCGGCCATTTCTGCTGGCGTTACCTTGAAAGCCAACGCGGCTACTTCTGGACACGCCTTCACCGTTTATGTGTGGTAGGAGACCAATATGCCACTCGAAAAAGGCTCAAGCCAGAAAGTGATTTCGCGCAACATCGCCACCGAAATCAAAGCAGGCAAAGACCCAAAACAAGCTGCGGCCATCGCGTACAACGTGGCCGGCAAATCGCGTAAAGATTGCGAAATCACAAACTACCTTGGCGCGGCAGTCCGTGGCGATAGCATCGCTATGGCGAAATGCTTTCGGGGTCACAAATGAGTCAGTTGCAGTGGACTAATAACGCGGCTACCACACTGGCTGTGGCAATTTCGTCCACTGCAACATCATTGAGTGTGGCTTCTGGAACGGGTTCAATTTTCCCGTCGCCAGCGTCGGGCCAATACTTCAAATTGACCTTAAACCCCGCTTCGGGCAGCACTCCCGCTCCCGAGATTATGCACGTTACGGCGGTTTCAACCGACAC
>Ga0208497_1000548_pt1 | contig 17023 bp, 37 predicted proteins | sample CryBogCBE25Aug07_FD_184555 | JGI IMG/M metagenome (GOLD analysis project Ga0208497, IMG submission 184555) | Freshwater microbial communities from Crystal Bog, Wisconsin, USA - CBE25Aug07 (SPAdes) | ecosystem: Environmental > Aquatic > Freshwater > Lake | place: Crystal Bog, Wisconsin, USA...
ACTTTATATTTATCTAAATCCCTATTAATATTACCCAAACGATTAGGTATATTTAATTCACCGGGATCAAATTGACGGCCATTTTTTCTAGCCATTTCATTGGCAATAAATTCTTCTCGATTTTCACTTGTTACTGTAGGCATCATTGAACTCCGGGTTGTAGACCTAGCACTGACTCATTTGCATACCTATATTGTTCAGCATTACGACTTGCAATTTCCTTTTCCAGCCTTGCAGTATCCAAATGGTGTACCAAAAGCTCCATAATGGACTCAATTTCTGTTTTATTTTGGCTAGTTACAGCTCTCATGTTCACGTCATGGACTCTAGCCTCTAGCATGGACTCAGTGTTGTGGGCTTTGGCTGTCTGTCTCATCAACTCACGTTGAGTCTCAGCTTGTTGTTTAACAGATTCGATGTCCTGACGTTGCTTAATGGTCATCTGGAGCTGTTGAATCTGTTGTTGCATGGCTTGCATCTGTTGTTGAGACATAGCCAATTGCATCTGAATCTGAGGAGGAACTTTAGATTTGGTGTCGATTTGAGACATTGGATTGGCCGCAGCCAGTCTGTCAGCAATCATCTCAGCGCCGGGGAAATCCATATTCCTAAAGAACAAGTCACCAGCTATTTGCATCAGGGCTGGGTCTGCCGCTAGCAGTGGCATCATGCTTTCCACAGCCTCTTGACGCTTGCTGTTGTAGCCGGGTCCAGTGTCCATCACCACATCATACTCACCCACTGATGTGTCATTCAATATCTTGTAAACACCTTCCTCATCAGCTCCAAACGAGTTCAAACTCACTAAATCAGGCTTTCCATCATCCCCAATAATCCTCATCACCCTCTCAGAATCATAGATTTTGGGCACTAAATCCAAAATTACCTTGCCCAAATGCCTAATTGATCGAGTCAAATTGTCGTAAAAGTGGAAGTTTGACATGTCCACTTGTTGCTGTTGCCCATTTAGTGCTTTGCCTGAGATGTTGCCACTGGGGAGCTGATTTGGGTCAACAATGCCTATGACTGCTTGGAGGTCTTGGCTGATGCTGGCTGAGGCGGCCATAATGCCAGCAGGAGGACTCTCAGGCTGAATCCTCGATGGCACTGGTGCTGGCCTACCATCTATATCAACTTGCTTGTATCTCAGTGTTGCAGTGGACTTGATGTTAGCTTGTGCCCATTCAGTCTCATGGCCTTCATCTTGGCCTTCAGCAATCAACCATTTTGGCTTTGGAGCAAGGGCAATGCTCTCAGTCATGGAGGTTTGCCAGAAGTTGTACATGCGTTGTGGGTCTTTTGCTTGCCTCACAAGGCCAAACTTCTTACGCTTGTTCTCAACAATCAATTGCTGACCATAGACAGGAATGATTGGGATGTATTTGCCAGCCCATTTGCCTTCTTCTAGGACTTGCATTCCAGTGATCTTTGCCCACCAAATCTCTTTTTTGACTGTATCTCTCTGGTCAATGATGTCTTTTGGGTCACCCTTAAACTCATCTTTGTACTCAGTTGTGCCATCAGCAAGCATCAGGAGCTTGGTTTTAATGTGCTTGGTGTAGAAGTATTCAGCAATTCTGATGTCTTCCCTCATTACCCATTCAGCATTGGTGTCACCAGCTCCTCTAAGATTGAACTGAGTGCCATCGTCAGCATCTGGATACATTTTCCTGAATTGTTGCTTAGAGATGACTTCAGTAATCAGGCATCTTTCAGCATCACAGCCATCAGGCATGACTGAGTTAGGGTCAAAGTAGACAGTAAAAGGGTTGACTATGGATTTGATGTAAATCTCTTGATCAAAGCTATCTGGCTTGGTGTAGTCAGTGACAACACGGAAGAAGCCCCATCCCATACGCACGGCGAAGTCAACTGCGTTGTCATAAGCCTGATCAGCATCTGAATTGACTTCAATATGCCTACACAGACCAGTAAGAATCTCTGCCATTTTTGCATCTGATTCATTATTTACCCCATGAACCTTGATTCTAGGCCTCTGTTGCCTAATGTTATTAGTAACCTGACGTACATAAGCATCAATCTTATTAATGGTCAGGCAAGGCCTAGATTCAAGTGTACGACTGTTCTGGATTTCTACAGGCCATTGGTCACCAGCACTAAATCTCAAGTCTTCTAATGCTTCTTGACGATTCATCATGTCTGCATCTGTACATAGGTGCAGAAACTGTTGAGCTTCAGTAATTAAACCATTCGACTCTAAATCATCCATATTAGCCCATCCAGTTGATCGAGGGTTGATACACTGCTTTCTTAGGATGCTTTTTAGGTTCATTGACCATCAAGCCAATATACCTGAAAGCATCAGCCCCATGACTGTATTGATCATGTAAAGGAGTCTTACTAAATGCTTTGGTATCTGGATCAACTTCATACCTGTAATGCCTGAGAGCATTTAAGCCCTCCTCACAGTTATTTCGATCAAAATAGCAATTCGGAAAGATGGTCCTTGAAGCATTAATACTGTCAACAATGGGCACTCTTTCCAATATTCTAGTCTTAAATCCTAAAGTTCGCACTATTTCTTCTATGCTCTTGCCATTGGATGCTAAAGTCTTGTTCTGTGCATCGTGAGGCAACCACAAGGTATCCAACATGTATCCAAAGGTTTGGACCTTGGCAAGAATGGCTGAGATAGTCTCTTGGCTTGTCTCAAAGTACCTGATCAACCTTGTTTCCATGCCTATAAACTGGACAAACCAAATAGCAGTAGCATCTGACCATCCAAGGTCAAACACACAATGTACTGGCTTGATTGGATCGTAATTGACCCTTGTAATCCTCTCTTGTAGCTCTGCCATTTGTAGTTCCTTGGCAAAGATAGCTCCATCTACAGATTGCCTGCAAACACCTTCCCAGACTGTTGCATAGGCTTCTGGGTCTCTAGCCCTCAAAGCATCCTTTTCAAGCCTCAATGTCTCTGGAAACCAAGGATTGTCAGACCAATTGATTTTGACTACTTGGGCATCTTGTGGAGGATGTAGGATAAACCTTTGATAGGTATTGTCAGACTCTAACTCTGGGTTGAAACTCACCCAAATCTCTGACTTTTCTTTCCTAATAGTAGGAATTAAGACATCCCAGCTTCTAGCACTGACGCTTTGTCCCTCCTCACACCAACAAATATCAACACCCTCATAGGACTTGACGTTTGCTACGTTGTTCTTGAGGCCTACAAAGTTAATCTCAGTCCCATTCTTGCCTCTAATAGTTCTGTCAGTGATTTCATAAAAGTCTATCAAGCCCATTGCCAGTATCTGGTCATTTAAGAGCTTGTGGACTGAATCCTTGATGGATGTCTGAAACTCACGAGTACAAAGTATGCGTAAAGGCTTGACAGCTCCTTGGATCAGCAATGCCCTAGCAATGCCCCATGACTTTGCTCCACCTCGACCGCCCCAGAGCACCTTATACCTCGATGGCTTAAACAAGCACTCTAGCTTCTCAGGAAACTCAACCTTGTTGATTACCTCTTGGATGCTACTCATCTGCCTTGACAAATGTGACTTGGATAGATGGAATCAGTGGTGTGCCATTCTCACCTGTAATCTCTTGCTTGACACTCTCACGATATTTCTTGGGAAAGCGTGCCGCCATACTCCTCGACCATATCGAGGCATTCAGCTTTGCACCATCCTTGTGCTCCAACATGTATGCCTGAGCTTGCTCCTCCCACCATGTTTGCTCTAAAACTTTGGCATCTTCCAAGGCATGCAGAAAGTTCTCGTATTTATCTCTCCAATCATACATAACTCTTAATGAAACCCCTAAGTTAGAACTAATTTGTTCATAACTCTTGCCTAAAGCACCCAATTCCCTGACTTTTTCGCAATAGGATGGGTCATACAAAGTTGGTCTTCCAAATGGTTTAATTACGTCATTCATTTAGGTTCTTCCTCATGGTAACCAAACTCATAAGGATAGCCTTCTGTGGATAATGTTTTAGCAGGAACAGTTTTCTTAACAATATCGTAATCACCATTTAGTACGTTTTCACCATGCCATTTAGCATAATCTTTACTTGTTGTAACCCAATCACCATGATTTATGTCTGAAATACCTTTAGGAACTGCTCTGTAGATATCAATTGGAGCATCAGGCTTGTTTCTAGCTTTAAGTGCCGCCATTCTCCACTGGTGATCTATTGCAGATTCTCCAACACCATACAATTGTTTACCTGTGTGAGAATAAACGTCTGCTGGCATAATTTGAGTTAAATCATGCAAAAAAGCACCATAAACATTTGCATTAGGTGCTGTGTGGCTTCCTCGATATTCAGACATTCCCATAGGGGAATAAGAATCTGCCATTCTTCTAGCTAATTCCTGAGTTTTTGGACCATATTCAGGAAATTCTTTAGCAGATTCAGCTACTTGCTGATTTAAAACTCTAGCTTGATCATTAGCATTACCTAATCCTTGTTGAAAACTTTGGATTGGATTAGCAACAGTATCTCCTAGTCTACGTTTAAAGCTATCAATACTGCTATAAATGTCAGCTAGAGTAGGCATAAATCACCATTATTGAGGAGAAGTTTCCTCAGATTGTACAGGAGGCTTAGGAGCTTGTGCTTGGGCTTCTGCAACCATTTTGTTCAACAGAGTCTGCATGTCCCTGATCTTATGCTCTAGGCTTGCAATGATCAAGTTAAGCTCTTGGGTTTCATGTGTAAACTTAAACATTATTTCTTTTCCTTTTTCTTTTGTGCTTCACGTTTTTCTGAGTATGCAATCGCCACAGCCTGTTTTACAGGTTTGCCAGCTTTGACCTCAGTTGCTATGTTTTTCTTGAATGCTTCTGGTTTGGTTGATTTGATTAGTGGCATTTAACAATTCCAATTATTTAATGATGCTTTTGCTCTTTCTGCTGGTCCTTTTGCATTCTTGACCACTCCTTCCATCCTTGCACAAAAACTTGCTTTTCTACCCTCATCCTTTTTAGTCTTTGGGTTTGGAGCTGGTGCTTTAAGATGTGATCCATTCTTGGCATTGTATTCAGCTCTGCCTTTAGCAGTCATGCCAGCACCAGATTCTGTAGAGTTGTAGGTCTTGCCTTTGCCTACAGTCTTGTGCTCTATGGGCTTATCATGCTTCTTCATTTTTTGGCAGTCTTAGCTGATTGTTTAAAAGCCTGAGCAGTAGGAGCACCATTAGACCCTACCTTACGCATTTTTTCTACAGGCTTGCCCTCTGCTTTTTCTTCTTTTATACGTTTTTGTTTTGCATGAATGTTATCGTATAGTCCAGCCATTTAAACCTCCATTACTGCACAAATGTCTGCTTCTTGGATGATCTGGTAGTCCTGACCATCAATCTTTTGTGTAGGCCAGTCTAAGTAGTCTCCATTGCCATATTTGATGAGATCACCAACTTGGCATTGGTCAACATCTGGACCTATTGCAACAATCACACCCTCGTTAAAAGGTTCTTTGTTGTCAATGTAAATAATATCAGAAATATTTCTGACGTGTGGCTTGACCACAACACGATCAAACAGAGGTTTTAGCATTTGGCCTACCTCTCTTTGGAGGCGTAACTACTGGTAATTCAATCAGTTTGCGACTCATGGTAGAAAAAACACCTGAATCACATGACTCAGGTGAAGTCTTGGCAACTGCCTCCAAGCTCTTTGCAAATTCTCCACACCATTCATTTTCATGTCTGTTTTGGTAAGTAGGAAATCTTCTACAACTACCTAAATTACTGCCCATGAAATAAACGCATGTCTTACAATTGTTTTCAGCCATCGAGTGCCCTCTCACTTGTTGGTTAGAAAGCCCTTTAGTCCTACATGACTTTAGGGCTTTCGATTTTTACATGTCCTGAACGTGAGGCATACGTTTGTGTTCGTAGCAGTTAGCCTCTGATGTGCCACCCTTCATTTCACCCAAACGCCCATCGTGATGACCCATGTGGCTTGCTTCACGCTCACCAATGCCATCAGCCTTCCCCATGCCAACTCCACCCATGATAGGCCTTTTACGCTCTCCTGATGTATCAGAAGACAATGCACCCTTGGGAGCTTTTTCACCTGACATGCCAGTTTTAAAAGTCTCTTTGTCCTCTTTAGGAACACTGACCTTTTTCATGCCAGTCATGTCACTTGATGTAACACCCTTTGGCTCTTTTTCCATTTTTGGATAACCCATTTTTAAATCCTTGCAAGGTTTATGGTATGTATACAGCCTTCATTACCCTTTGAGGTTTCCCACTTTTACCATTTCTTCTGTCTCCAGTGTCAATGATGAGTTTTTTTCTCAAAAGGCCTTGATATCTAGCTGTAACTGAACTATAGGGCAAATGGTGCAGTTCTGCAAGCACTTCATCAGAAATACATCCATCTGGATAGCTTCTAATGACCTCCCAGACGAGTTTTTCTATGGTTTTGGTATCTACAGACACAGATGCCTCTTTTGACGTGTCTGGAGCATCTTTTCTGACCAAGAACTTGGGAATTGTGCCAAAAGCAGGCAAGCCCATCATATTGAATAAATCCATGTTTCACCTCAAAAAGGAATATTGTCATCTTCAGGAATGTAATTTGGCCTTGCTGTTCTAGGCTTTTGGAAGTCATCTTGTGGCTTTGGATCATTGATGTAAGCCCATCCATCCCAGCCTCCTTCCTTGAGAGGTGTACAATCCAATTTAAGCATTGGTCCATTCTTGGTTTCAATAACTGATCCAATTCTTGTATACCTGTTCTTTTTCATGCCCTCAGCATTGGTGTAAGAACCTGTGATTACGCTAATCTCTTTTAATACTTTACTCATTGCATTTGCTCCAAAATTTTAACTTTTTGTTCAACTTCTTCTAAAAACTTAACTACTTCTAGTTCTAACATCTTTCCATAAACACTATCAAACTCCAACCTTTCTACAAATATTTGTAAATTTGATGTAAATCTTGGATCAAAACTCACAAAATCACACCATTTTCTACCTGTACAAATCATTTGCCACATCATTTGTGGGACATACTTAGTAGGAATCTTTCTGGTAATCAGGGTATCAAGATGAGTTGCACTGTTTGGGCATTTAATCTCGACAAGGCCATCAGCACCAACTAGACCATCTGGACTAGCACCAGTCATTGCAATTGTTGGATGGTCAATAAAGCCTGTCTCATCCACAAATAGACCACGTTTAAGCTCATAAGCCTGTCTTGCCAATGGTTCAGTAGCTGTTCCCCATTCCATTGCAGGGCTTGTATATGATTCTCCCTTGGTATTGGTGATTCTTTCCAATACGAGCTGAGTTGCATAGTTCTCTCTGCTTGCACTTGGACCTGATTTAGTCTTAGCAATAATGTCTGCTACTCTGCTTGCTGTGGCTTTTCCAAGTCTTTGAGCAAACCATAGTGATGAACCTTGTTCAATCATGTGTTTTTCTCCTTTAATTTGGCTTCTATAGCCCTACCCATTTTTTGAAAATTCATAGTATCCATGTAAATGGCTTCTATTTCCTCATCAGTCAGTCCTACCCATTCACTTTCCTTAGTTTTATACTGGCAACCTTTCTTCTTGGTGTATCCACAATCTCCTCCACAACTAGGACATGGTTTTGAGTTAGTCATCATTATTTCCTTCACACTTCTCACAACTTGGGTGATCTGGGTCTCTGCAATCTGGATGCTTTAACAGCTCCCTTCTGTACCTTTCCTCACTAGCCTCAACAGCACTCCAATAGTCTCTTTCATATTCGTAGTCACTCACTAAAGTCATTCTGTTACCCTACCTTTCATTTCATTCTTGACTGCAATTACTCTGTCTTGATGTACTTTGTCACTTTGGCAAGCCTGAAATGCTATTCTGTAACTAGCAACTAATTGCTCTTGATTCTGTGCTTCTTTCATCTTCTCAATCAGTTTGTCTAGCTCCTTGACATTGACATGGCTCACAATCTTGGTCTCAACCTTTCTGCTTGCTTGGTTACCATCATCATCTTCTGGTGCAATGCCACAAGAAGCCATGAGGCTATATCTCCTTGCATACGTCAGAGCTGAAGCATACCCTTGTGGGTCATGTTTCACAGCAGGAAAGTGCAAAAGACCACATTCCAACATCTCACCAGACTCATGGACAAATATGGTTTCCACAATCACTCCATCAGCACACTCAAATGTCTTTTGAAGTAAGAAGATGCCATTGTCATTTAAAGCATCTATAACAGCTTCAACACAACCAGCTAGGTCAACGTACCTAGATTTGAAATGAGGGTTTATAGACTGCTTTAAGGCAGGATTAAAGGCCTTTTGAGCTTTGACTAAGGCAGTTGCGATGTTTTTCATAGTTTGTCCATTTCTTCATAAATATTGAGTTCAGTTACAACCATATTGACCACATCGTAAGGCTTGACATATAAGTAATTAGAAACTGCAACCATTGTTTCAATCAATGCGTTTAATGTTGTGCCCATATCTTGACCAATAAATAAAGACATAATCTCGTCATGGAGTTGGTCAGTTGTTTTTTGTTTTACTTTTTTCATTCTCTCTCTCCTAGAAACTCATTATTCAGTTTATTAATTTCTTCACGTTGTATATCGATCATCTCGCAAAGTTCTTCAATTTGGCTTTTCAAGTAACCCAATTGGAAATTCAGTTTGTTGATTGGGTTATTGATGTAGGCTTGTGTTGCTTCTTCAGACTGTCTAATGATTTTGGAAGCATCCATTATGGTCTCCAGATAAACATATCTAATAAAATAACGATCACTGCGATTAGGTATACGCATAATTCACCCCTTGTAAACATTTTCTCGATTGGTTTCTCGATTGAAGCCCCATACTCCATGGTATTGTGGAAAGCCTCGTTCGTAGTTCTGTGATATTTTTCCATTTAAGTCTCCAGTAATTGTCAATGCTTGATTAATGATGTGGTTAGGATAGGGAACGCCAACCTTCACCTGATCTAAGATTAAGTTGGCTTGTTCTTTAAGCATTTAGCCACTCTTGGTATGTTTTGAGTGGTTGACCATTATTTGTAATATCACCACCTTTGCCATCATCAGCACAAGCTAAATATATTTGGTACTCTTGGTCATTAGTACCACGCAATTGCGTTTGGAATGTTTCTAATAATTCAATTTTCATTTTGCTTCCTTCTTAAAAGACCCTTATGCGTTTTGCTAGGGCATGAATGTAGTGTACATCAAGATTTACTTTTAGCAAGTCTTTTTTATAGGTATATTCCCTAATGTTGTAAATAAGTAAACAATGATGTACAATTACAACATGACAAAACAAAAAGCAATCAAATTAGCAGGTAATCAGGCATCTCTAGCAAGGCTGTTAGGCATTAATAGACAAGCTATTACCAATTGGAAAGTTATTCCCCAAGCAAGGATTTGGCAATTAAAGTTGCTAAAGCCTGATTGGTTTGTTGACTGACGTTTACAGATGTGTATAATTTAAACCATTGCAGTAGAGTGCAATAAGTTGAAGCCATTTAATGATGTATCTTGCCCTCGAATAGGGGGACTCTACCAAGTTACATCTTTAAGTGGCTTTTTTTATTGTCTTGACGTAATCGTAACCCACACGTTAGTAGAGAGTCTGCATGGACTGCTTGGGAGAAAACACCACACACTGCTACACCCCAGTGCAAAACGTGACCAGACTTTGTTTAGGTACTGGTAAAGCAATTGGTAACTCAGGTGGAAACTAGGCCAGTTGTATAAGCGAATAAACACCTCAAGGGAGCTTGGGTTTATCTTCTAAGTTAAGACGAATTAAGAATGAAGCAGATGAAGTTAAATTGGAGAGGGAGTGGTACTAACCACCCTAGGCATAACTATGTCTGCTCAATAACAAAAGGAATGAGCAATGCAAGGCAATCTGTTTGACGAGTTAGAGACTGCAAATGAAGAATGGCAAGGTATGCCAGAGTTTGTGCAAGAGGATTTAAGCCCTCATCGAGTGATTTACGTTAGGTTCAGAAATGATGAGGATGTAGCTAGGTTTGAGGAGCTGATGAACCAAAAGATCACAGAAAAACAAAAGACTATCTGGTTTCCTTATGCTGAACCAAGGCTTAGGGCACACTTGAGGTATGTGGATGAATCCTAAGTATCCAATCTACATAGTCTCCAAGGGTAGAGCTGATTCAAGGCTGACATCTAAGGCTTTAGAGTATATGCAAGTGCCTTACTACATCATTGTGGAGGCACAGGAGTATGAGGAGTATGCAAAGGTGATTGCTCCTCATAAGGTCTTGATCTTGCCTACACAGTATCAAAGGGATTATGAGGTGTGTGATGAGTTAGGGGATAGCAAGTCCAAGGGACCCGGTCCAGCACGCAACTTTGCTTGGGAGCACAGCATCAGCCTTGGTGCTTCTCGCCACTGGGTCATGGATGACAACATTGCCAGCTTCCAAAGACTCAACAGAAACCTCATGGTCAGAGTCAACTCTGGCACTATCCTCAAGTGTGCTGAAGACTTTGTAAACAGATATGAAAACGTCTACATCTCAGGCTTTAACTATGACTTTTTTGTCCAGAGCAAGGAAGTCCATCCTCCATTCATCAGAAATACTCGTATTTACTCTTGTTTGCTCATCCAAAACGACATACCTTACAGATGGAGAGGTAGGTATAACGAGGACACAGATTTATCTCTAAGGGTCTTAAAAGATGGTCATTGCACCATCCAGTTCAATGCCTTTATTCAAGAAAAAGCACAAACTCAAACCTTAAAAGGAGGCAACACAGAGGAGTTTTATGCCAAAGAGGGCACACTTCCTAAGTCACAGATGCTTGCTGACTTGCATCCTGATTGCTCCAAAGTAGTCTGGAAGTTCAACAGATGGCATCACCACGTTGACTACAGACGATTCAAAAAGAACCCATTGAAGAAAAAAGACATAGTTATCCCACAAGGGATGAATAACTATGGCATGAAAATGATTGACCCAAATGATTGACCCAAATGATTGATCCAGTCGAACACTATGCTAATCTAGCTTTACAACAAGGCTGGATTGATTACGTCAGGCATCAGGTTAGGGAAATGGAAAAACACAGAATGTTTACAGGCTTAGGTAAAGCAGTTGCCCAAAGAATTAAGGAAATGAATGTTTCACGTCACGTTTAAAGTCGATGGTTCACCACATGGCAAAGGCAGACCAAGGTTTGCCAGAATGAATAATTTCGTCAGAACTTACACTGATGACAAAACCAAGTCCTACGAGGATTTAGTCAGGCTTTCTGCTCAAAAATCAATGGGTATGTCTGAACCTCTTAAAACAGCCTTAGACGCATTTATTTATATCTCCCTGCCTATTCCATCAAGCTACTCTAAAAAACGCACTGAGGCTTGTTTAAATGGCTTAGAAAAGCCTATTAAGAAGCCAGACATTGATAATGTTGCTAAATCAGTGTTGGATGGGTGCAATGGAGTGATTTTTGTATCAGATTCTCAGATTGTTAATTTACACATTACCAAGACTTATGGTGTTCCTCATGTTGAGGTCTTGATTAGGGAGACAGAATGAATACTTTTTTAATTATTCTGATACTTTTTTTTGGATTATTTTTTGTATTGATGATCTTAATTGCATCATGGGCAGTGATTGAGGAGCTATCCAATGACACCTGAAAGACATGCCCAATATATTTACGACAATGCTACCCAATATGGCTGGGCTAAATCAAACAGAATTGGTGTTGAACTTAAACTAAAAACAGCTAAGGCCATGATTATGAAACAAGTAGCTGAGGAATTTAACCAGATTTCAGCTCAAGAAAGGGAGGCTTTAATTCATCCTGAGTACACCAAGCTAATCAATGATCTGATGCAAGCAGTAGCCATAGAGGAAGAACTCAAGTACAAGTTAGAGGCTTCTAGGCTGTCTATTGACATTTGGAGGACTAGAGAGGCATCTGAGAGACTTGGTATAAGATCACATGAATGATGTATCCTAAAACCCAATATATTCGCTCTAAGCACCTTTTACAGCTCGTTGCGATGATGAATTGCCAAAGGTGTGGGTTTCATTTGGCACAGGCTTGTCACTCAAATTGGCATGGAGGCAAGGGTAGAGGCATCAAGGCTAGCGATAACTATATCGCGGCTCTCTGCCAGACCTGCCACCACGACATCGACCAAGGCCATCTAATGACCAAGCAAGAAAGAATGCACGAGTGGTATCAAGCTCACCTAAAGACCTTGCACTTCCTCTTGATCACTGATCAATGGCCTCGCAACATCCCAGTCACTGACCTCTATTTAGCCTTTTCTGAGGCTGGGAATACCTGCTGAAGGCTGACCAGATGGGCTATGACGAGGATGAGCATGGCTCATGTCTGTCTTTTCATGTGCTTTGAGTTCTTTCTCAATCTTCATCACATGTTCTCTCTCTTTTTGCCATTCTTTTTGAACAACATAATGTGAATCATTGTCTTTTTTAGACTCACCACGAGTAACTTTAAAGTTTGTTGCCATAATTATCCTAAAACGCTGAGTGCGTGTTTTGTTAAAGAAATCCTATCCTCAAGACCAATTGTTCCACCATTAATTCTCTTAGTCAAACCTACCCAATCTTCCCTTTCAGCAAAGGCATTGCATCCATGTGTTGACCAAAACCAACCAGCACTAAGGCTTGCATACATGGGAGTTGCTACCAAGTCAGGGTTTTGGACTAGATCCTTCTGGATAGATTGTCCACAGTGATAATAGTTGTCGTGACCAGTCAGTTGAATTAAGCCTCTGCCATGAAAACGCCATCCATCACCTGATGCCTCATCCCTATTGCCCATTCGCTTTTGGTATATCCTGTTAGCAATCATCTCTGGGTGATGTGCGTACTTCTGTAGCTCCTCAGAATCTTTAAAATGATGAGCAAATAACTTAGCAAGCGTTTCAGGCCTATAGTTAAGATTTTCTTGTAAGGCCTTAAAGTGATTGGATTCATGGGCACATTGTCCTATAAAGGCTGATTGTTGTTTAGTGTCACTGATTCCAAATGCTGTAAACGTAGTAGTCAATGGCTCTGACCACTCAATACCTATTCCTAGAGCATGGAGCTTCTCAGGGCTTAACATTGACCATCTCCCTTACTTTGTTGTAGGTGTCGATACAGGCATTGAGCTGAGTGATTGCTGTGTCTCCTTCTGTTGCGATGGAGACAATATCTTTAATAACCTGTCTGTCAGATTGGCTGTCATTGGCTGAATCTCCTCTGGCAGTGGAGGCATCTGTACTGGCTTGTATGGCACAACTGGAGGGGAGGTGCAACTCACCAGAGTCAATACGAGCATTAATAGTAGATTGCTTGGTTTTAACGTCATTTTTAGCCTTCAAAAGTGCAATAGTCGTTTGTGTAATTTTCTTATTTAAATCTACTTCTTTTGCTCTAGCTTCTTCATTAAGTCTTGCAATTTCTGCTTGATCTTCTGCCACTCGTTCTTGATAGCCTGAATGATGTCCATAGAAATAAACTCCTAAAACAGTGCAAATAGCACCAATGATGAACCAAGGATTAAATAACATGACTTGCCCTTGCTTGTGACATTCTTTCTCTTTCCTCATCTGACTCTAGCACAGGAGGACCTGATGGAGGAGAAGGAGGTGTCCATGCCTGATTTGGGTCAATGCTAAAACCAGATGTCGAATTATTGAAACTCATAGGTTGACTATAAGGTGAACCATAAGGTTGACCCATGCAAGGGTTAAAAGGCATTGGAGGAGGACTAGGAGGCACACTAGACTTGCCTGTAAGGACCAAACTCACTACTGTGAATATCTGTGCCATAGCCATAGAAAGAATGGCTAGGATAGCCTTGTCAGCAGGAGCTTCAGTAAACAAAGGCTGTTCAATAAAAACAATACTGTATGAAAACAGCACTGTTACGAGGACAAGGATAAAACAAAACGTCTTTAGGATAAACGCTTTAGTCTCGATGTCTACTTGTTCAGGGGTTTTGTGTGCCATTTTTTGGTTTGTTGAAAAATTCTGGGCAATTTTGCGATGCAACACAAAGGGGAGGCTTGCAATCCTCTTGCTCCCAATTCTTAGGGTCTTGGCAATGGTATCTATATCTATCTTCACAAGACACCAACAAAAGAGTTAAAAGTAACCACTTCATTTTCCTTCAATCCTTGCTAAAGCCTTGCTCACCCTAATTTCCATCATTTTGATGTCAATGTACATCCAAGACAAAATTGGAATAAACAAAAAAATGACCACCATCAAAATCACGACAACATAGACGAAAAACGTACGATCATCATCATTACCCATACCCATCCTATCATCAGAGCTGTCAGAGTTATAGCTATTGCCTTGTCCTGAATTTCCTCTTGACGTTGACGTTTTTGCCATGCTATTTTCTTTTTCTTGTCTAACTCTGCCTTTCTAGCCAATGCTTGTTGATTAGCAATGTGGCCTACCATTTTGTTAACCCTCGAATAAAGGTCTTTCATTTCCTCTGGTACATGGTAGACCATGTACTCCCTCATCTCCTCATTCAACTTTTCCATCTGCAAGTTAGCAATAACTAGCTTGATTGCAATGTCTTGTCCTTCTTCACCACTAGCTGTCAACGCAATTTCTTCTTGTTCCTTAGCATAAGCCTTTAAACCATTGTAGGCATGAAAGAACTTGGTCAAAGCATCAGCAACTTGGGCATAAATTTGGTTTTCGTCAAACTCAACAGACTTTTGTTTTACCTTTTTAGTTGGCTTTTCAACAATTTTTTGTTGATTTTCTTGTTTAGCATTCCCAAAAAGACCCTTCAAAAATCCCCAAATGCCTTTGGCATCATTTTGAATACCTTTTACATCCTTGACAACTCCATCAAACTCCTTCTTGGCATCAACAACAAATTGTCTGCCTTCCTTGTACATCTCGCATGATTCTTTGACGAGCTTAAACGCTGAGGTTGCAAGGGCAACAAGAGTAAATGGATCAATTTTTTACCCCTTAGTAATCAAATGAATCAAGAGTCCAATGATTGCACCAGCTCCTCCTATGAGGATGCCTTCTAGACGTTTTAAACGTGCGTTAACGCCTCGCATTTCCTTTTCAATGCCTTCATACCTTACAGCACAGATATCAATGTGTGAGTCGATTTTGCTCTCCACCTCAGCTAGGCTCATCATAAGCCTCTTAAGAATGCAATTGAAAAGGTTGTGTCAGCTACTGTGCTTGGAGTGGTGCTCAGTGATCCACCAGAAGACTGGGCAACAACACCTTGGATGTAATCAGTTGATCCATTGCATTTGACAATGGTTGAGCAGACTGGGGTGCTACCTAGGGCTGAGGAGGCCGCCACGTTATAGTCCACCAACGTGCTCCCATTCTGCAATATCCCACACCCTACCTGATACCCAGCACTGGTGCTTGAAATCGTGCAACTCACGTTCACTTGGTAATACCCTGCCACATTAGGTGTGTAGCAATAATTTGACTGTACCCAAATGCTATTGGTGTCATAGTTCACTGTCTCATACTGGATAACAGTCACTGTTGAACTAGCAATAGTCTGAGCTGTGATTTGGTGAACAAATGCTACAGGAGGACTTGCAACACCTGTGCCTCCACTTGTTCTACCTAAAACACCTGAAAACGACACATTAGGAGTTGTTCCAGTAGTCACAGAAATGGGTGATGTTCCAGTCACTGATGAGACTGCTGTGGTGTTTCCATAGTAGCTAGATAAACCAGCGATGTTGTCGTAAGTGCCAATTAAGTTTGAGGAGCTGTCTGTCAGCACAAACTTGTAGTTATAGCCTTGAGTTAACCAAATCTCATAAGGAGGTCTGCCATCAGTGCCCATAATAATAGGGTTAGTGTTGGCAATAGTTCCTGCTGAGTCTGTGTACGTTGCTAGTGGAGTGCTAGAACCTGCTAAATAAGTGTAGAGAAAGCCACTATTGAGAGGCAATCCTGTAGAAGTAGTTTGTGCTACTGCATTGAATATAGGTGAAAGATTGACACTCATTTGTTTAAGTCCTTAATTTTTGTACCAAGTTTAGCGTTGGCTTTCATTTCATTTCTTAAATCTTCTGCTTCTTTAATAAGAGCTTTATTCTCTAAAGACTGGGCAACTTTAGAACCAGCTTTGCCTGATAGATAGCCACCAACACCAGCACCAAGTGGGCCAGCGATTGCACCCCCAGCTGCGGCACCCAAGCCAGTTGCTGTTTTCTCAATATGTCCCTCCAACAGTCCTAGCCTTCTATTTTGTAGGGCAGAGCCTTCATAGTTGTGGATGCCCGGCATGATGTGGCCTGCATAGTTCAACGTATGGAAATCCTTTTGAGCTTCTGGACTAAATCCATGTTTGATCTTTTCTGCTCTTGCATTCAATACCTTGTTTGCAGAGTTTTGATTCCAGACACCAACTTTATTAGCACCTTGCTCGTACACTTCTCTAGCAATGTTACCTAACAATTCATTTTTGGCAGAAATTGCTGATGTTCTTAATTCTTCAGGAATATCAAGTTCAAAGTTCTTAGCCTTAATTTTTCCTTTAGCAATTGTTTCCAAAGTATCGTGAATATGCTTCCACTCATCAACAGGCATTTGGTTTAATCGTTCAGGTATCTTTTCATAAGGTGTTCCTGTTTGCACTCCATTAGGATCGACCTCACCAAACATGGTTTTGATGCCTTTAGAACCAAATAGGACTCTTTCAGCTTCATGGATGTTTCTGCCCTGCTCATAGAGGCCGGGGCCACCAGCCCTCGCAATATCAGCATCAATTGCATTAATCACCTGACCAATCCCATAACTATTAGCAGGTGTCCATTGTTTATTCAAAGATTGTCTAATCTTCTCCAAACCTGCCAAACTATTAGGAGCTGTATTTTGTAAGCCTTCAGTCTTGTGTAAATCCAATAATTCTTTTACACCACCAGTAAATTCAGGTATGCCTTTGATTTTTAATTCAGCTCTAAATTGTGGTGAATTAATCAAGTTTTCTAAGGTGTTTGTACCAATTGGATTGTCACCATTTTTTTCTTTTGCTTCTTGATAAATTCTATTTTTTTCTGTTTTGAAGAAAC